>Ga0233377_1000062_pt1 | contig 74582 bp, 72 predicted proteins | sample ElkDunMinimDraft_6_FD_191540 | JGI IMG/M metagenome (GOLD analysis project Ga0233377, IMG submission 191540) | Fecal eukaryotic communites from dung pellets of Tule Elk in California, USA - Elk Dung E36 | ecosystem: Host-associated > Mammals > Digestive system > Large intestine > Fecal | place...
CCGACCTCGCGGGCGACGCGGGTGACCTCGTCGGCGAACATCGACAGCTGGTCGACCATGGTGTTCAGGGTGTCCTTGAGCTGGAGGATCTCGCCCTGGGCGTCGGCGGTGATCTTCTTGGACAGGTCACCCTGGGCGACGGCGGTGGACACCGCCGCGATGGCACGGACCTGGGTGGTGAGGTTGCCCGCCATCACGTTGACGTTGTCGGTGAGGTCCTTCCAGACGCCCGACACGCCGCGCACCTGCGCCTGGCCGCCGAGCTGTCCTTCGGTGCCGACCTCGCGGGCGACGCGGGTGACCTCCTCGGCGAACGCGAGGAGCTGGTCGACCATGGTGTTGACGGTGTTCTTCAGCTCGAACATCTCGCCGACCGCGTCGACGGTGACCTTGCGGCTCAGGTCGCCCCGCGCGACCCCTGTGGTCACCGCGGCGATGTCGCGGACCTGCGCGGAGACGCGGCTGGACATGGTGTTGACGGCCTCGGTGAGGTCGCGCCAGCTTCCCGACATGCCGCGCACGTTCGCCCGGCCGCCCAGACGCCCCTCGGTCCCGACCTCTCTCGCCACCCGCGTCACCTCGGACGTGAACAGCGACAGCTGGTCGACCATGCCGTTGATCGCCTTACCGAGGCGGCGCACCTCGCCCCGGGCGCTGCGGTCGAGATCGATCCGGCGGGAGAGGTCACCCTTCGCCACCGCGTCGATCACGTCGGCGGCCCCGCTGACCGGGCCCACGAGCGCGTCGATCAGGGTGTTGACCGAGTCGACGCTCTCGGCCCAGGAGCCCACGCCGGGACCGGGGGTGAGGCGTTCGCCGAAGCGGCCCTCCTTGACCACCTCGCGGCGGACCCGGTGCAGCTCGTTGGCGAGGTGCTCGCGGCGGTCGGCGACCTCGTTGAGCAGCAGGCGGATCTCGCTGAGGATCCCGGGTGGGGCGTGCGGCACCCGGCGGCGGAAGTCACCGTCGCGCCAGGTGATGAGCGTTTGCAGGATCGGTTGTAGATCCGATTCGCTGTAACGTCGCTCCTCGACGTCGGACACGGTGTTGGCCGTGGTCATATGACCTCCTTGACTCCCGGGGGCGCGGCCGTGAGTCACCCCAGTCTGTCACGGTGCGCAATGTGTAGTCCCACCTTCGATTCACCCCATGTCAACGGGAAGTGTGGTAGTCACGGAACAGTGACCAGTGCTCCCCGCGCCGTGCTGGCGGCGACCTTCGCCCCAGGACACACGGCCGTCCCTGCCGCCAGGCGGTTCACCATCGAGGTGATGACCGCCTGGGCCGCCGCGTCCGTTCTGGCGGTCGCCGAGCGGCTGGCCGCCGACCTGTCATCACAGGTCACCGACGCCCCCTTTGAGATCGTCTGGAGCCATCTGGGCGATGGCCTGCAGATCGAGGTGCGCCAGAAGCAGGCTCCTGAGGAGAGCCCTTCCGCCCCGTCCGTGCCGGTGGAGGAATGGGGTGTCACCTTCGCCGATCAGCGGCGCACGCAGTGGGCCAAGATCCGGCTGCCGGACTCTCCGGGGCGTCCGTCCTCGGAGTGGGCCACCGAGGAGCCCAGCCGCGGGCCGATATGGATGGGTTTCCTCGCCGACGCGAGCGACCTGCTGGCGGGCACCCTCGACCCCGACATGGTGCCCGCGATCATCTCGCAGATCGTGGTGCCGCGGCTCGCCACCTGGTGTGCCGTCTACACGTGGAGCAACGGCGGCGGCCCGCAGCGGCCGGCCTACCTCTGGCACACCGACGAGCGGCGCATCGACGAGCTCAGGGAGGAGCTCGCCGACGTCCAGATCCCGCAGGGCGGCGGGTCCATGCAGCTCGCCGACTCGCAGGTGCTGGTCATTCCGCTCCTGGCGCGCGGGCGCACGCTGGGCGCGATGTGCCTGGGCCGGCCCGACCGGTTCGCCGAGGACGTGTTCCAGTACGCGGAGGACATCGGCCGCCGTGCCGCGCTCGCCCTCGACAACGCCCTGCTGTACGCCACCCAGGCGGCGGCGAACCGGGCACTTCAGCGCAGCCTGCTCCCTCCCGATGAGCCGGGCGAGATCCCCGGTCTCGACTCCGCCGTGGTCTACGAGCCCGCGGGGGAGACCAACGAGGTCGGCGGCGACTTCTACGATCTTTTCGCGGCCGGTGAAAGCTCCTGGCGGTTCGCGGTGGGCGACGTCTGCGGGACCGGCCCGGAGGCCGCCGCGGTGACCGGCCTGGCCCGCCACACCCTGCGCCTGCTCGCGCGGGAGGGGTACGGGGTGGCGGCCGTCCTCGAACGCCTCAACCAGGCGATCCTGGACGAGGGCGATCGTGCCCGTTTCCTGACGCTGCTGCACGGGGAGCTCACGCCCGTGCCGAGCGGCCTGGACGTGGCGATGGTCTCCGCTGGGCATCCGGAGGCGCTGCGGCTGCGGCCCAACGGTGTCGTGGAGGCCGTGGTGACCTCCCAGTCGCTGCTCGGCGTCTTTCCCGAGGCGACGTTCAAGGCGGAGCTCGTCCACCTCGACCCCGGTGACGTGCTTCTCGCGGTGACCGACGGGGTGACCGAGCGCCGCAGGGACGGGCGGCTGCTCGACGACGACGGGGGGCTCGCCAAGCTGCTGGCCGAGTGCGTGGGGCTGTCGGCGCGGGCGGTCGCCGAGCGGATCCGCCGCGCGGTCCAGGACTTCGCCCCCGAGCCGAGCGCCGACGACATGGCGATCGTGGTCCTGCGGGCCCGCTGACTGACCCTCTTGTCTGACTGACCCTCTTATGGGGAAACGCGGGTCAGATAGTGGTCTTCACGTGTTTTCTGGCGAACTCCAGCTGTGCCGACATCTGCGCGATGCGCTCGGAGATGACGAGGGAGCCGTGGCCCGCGTCGTAGCGGTACACCCTGTGCTCGTGGCCGCGTTCGGCGAGCCGGGCCACGTACGCCTCGATCTGCCCGATCGGGCAGCGCGGGTCGTTCTCCCCGGCGAGGATGAGCAGCGGCGCCTCGACCTGGTCGACGTAGGTGATCGGTGAGCTGTTCACATACCGCTCGTGCTGTTCCTCGGGTGAGCCGCCGATCAGCGCGCGGTGGTAGGAGCGCAGCGCCTCCGTCTCCTCCTCGTAGGTGGCGACGTGGTCGGCGATCGGCGCCGTGGCGATGCCCGCCGCCCACATCTTGGGCTGGGTTCCCAGTCCGAGCAGCGTGAGATAGCCGCCCCAGGAGGCGCCGGACAGCACCAGCCGATCGGGATCGCAGACGCCGCGGTCGACCAGGGTGTCCCGGACGGCGGCGACGTCGGCCAGCTCGATGTGCCCGACGTCGCCGTGGAGGGCGTTGCGCCAGGCGGAGCCGTAGCCGGTGGATCCCCGGTAGTTGACCCGCACGACCGCGAAGCCCAGATCCACCCAGGCGGCCACCTGGGGCACGAAGGAGTCGTTGTCCTGCGCGGTGGGGCCGCCGTGCAGCATGAAGACCGTGGGGAACGGGCCCGAGCCGCGTTCGGGGCGCGAGACCAGGGAGTGGATGCGGCCCCCGGGTCCTTCCACGTCCACGTCCTCGACCGGGACCGACGGGGGTGAGGTGGGGCCGGCGTGGTTCATGACCACGTGGCCGCTGGTCGATCGGATCAACGGTGGGTGGGCCCCGCTGGACCAGGAGTACTCGACGGAGCCGTCGGGGCGGGGCGCGGCGGCGTCGATCACGCCGTGCTGGGTCTCGATCGGGAAGAAGCCGCCGCCGGGAAGGTCGTAGCGGGTCAGGTAGGTGCGGCCCCGGTTGCCGCGCACGACGAGCAGTGAGCGGCCGTCGTCGTACCAGTCGGCGGTGATCTCGCCCGGGTCGCGCAGCCAGATCTCCCGCTGCTCACCGGTCTGGGGGTCCCAGACGAGAGGTTCGCGGCGGCCCCTGCGCTCGTGCAGGGTGAGCAGGCGGCGGTCTCCGGACACCGGGGCGAAGCGCAGGCCGATGAGCCCCTTGCCGGGGCCGTCGTGCAGGTCGCCGACGACCGTGCCGTTGCGCCGGAGCACGCGCAGCCCGGGGTGCCGGGCGTCGCCGTGCTCGCTGTGACTGATCGCGATCAGCGACCCGTCCGGGGAGACCGCGGAGACGGCGGCCGCCTCGGCGTGCTCGTAGATCGTCCGCGCGGGCTCACCCGGCTGTACGAGATGGATGGTGAAGCCCTGCCCCGGCCTGGCCATGCCGATGACCGCCTCGCCCGTCGCCGAAAGCCCGAGCCCGGCGGGGAAACCGGGGTCGAGGTCGATCGGCTGGTCGGGGCCGCCGTAGAAGGGCTGGCGCATCCACCGGCCCCACTCGTCGCCGTCGGTGTCGTCGAACCACCAGATCCACTGTCCGGTGGGATCGATCGCGCCGTATGAGGTGCCCTTGGGCCGGGAGGTCGCCTGGCGGGCGGGGCCGCCCGCGCGGTCCCAGGCGTAGACCTCCCAGGCCCCCGAGGCGTTGCTGCGGTAGACGGACCGGCTGGGAGCCTGACCGGCCCACACGGGCAACGTCGCGCGCGGCGCGCGGAACCTGGCCTGCCAGCGCTCCTCCGCCTTCATGTGGCGCTTCCCTCCGTCAAGGCGTCAGCTTCACGCGTCCGGGCGAGTGCTCGCTGAGTTGCGGTCCAGTATGTCGTCTTCACCGGATAATTTCCTGGAGAATGTCTGGGAATTTCAGACTAAAAGTCACATCAGTAACATCTGTCTCGTGGGTGGCTGTCAAGCACACGGCTTGCTCAGGGACGAGGCTTAAAGGTAGACAGGCGAAAAGAAGCCTCCACAAGGCTCATTTCCGGAAGTTTTGCGATCTTGCTGCGCATGACTTCCGTGTCCGTGTGCCAGGCGCTGGGTCCCATCCCGACGACCGCCTCGACCGCATCATGCCCCAGACGCATCTCGAACGCGAGAAGGCTCCGATCCGTCTCGACGAAGTGCTCGCTCAGGCTTTCCGTCACCCGCCGCTCCTTCGAGTCGTCCACCGACAGGAGTCCCAGCCGCTCCACCAGTGGTGCCAGGTGCCGTGGGGTAGGGGTGACCACTACAAGCTCACCGCTCCCCTTGAGCACTCGTGCGAACTCTGCCCCGTTTCTAGGGGCGAACACATTGAGAAGCACGTCTATCGTGCCATCTCTCAACGGCAGTGGCCGCCACACATCGGCCACCACCGCTCCCACCCGGGCATGTGCCCGCGCGGCCCGCCTGATCGCGTGCTTGGAGACGTCCAGCGCCACCCCCGAGGCCCCCGGCAGCCCGTCGAGCGCCCGCGCGAGATAGTGGCCCGTCCCGGCCCCGGCGTCCGCCACCACCTTCGCGCCGGTACGGCAGGCACCGGCCACCGCCTCCGCCAGAGAGGCGTAGTGCCCGGCGCCGAGGAACGCGTCCCTGGCCGCCACCATGGCCGCGCTGTCGGCCGTTCCCGGCACCCGCGACCCGGTCAGCAGGCTGACGTACCCCTGCCTGGCCACGTCGAAGCCGTGCCCCAGGGCACACCTCAGGACCCGCTCTTCGAGCTCCAGGGAACCGCGGCAGACCGGGCAGGCGAGGTGTTCGACGACATCGTCCAGCATCTCCCCATCATCTCGTGCCCCGCGAAGGGCGAATCGTCATGATGGGTGCGGGCGCCGCGATCGCACGCGACCTGGCCGGCGGTGCGTCACGCCCGGTATCAAGGGGACACCCTTGCCCCACACCGAACAGGAGAGCGAATGTCGCATCAGCCCATGACGGTCGCCGGGATCGAGGTGTTCCCGCTGTGCGACGCGGTGGGTCCGATGGGTGAGTCCATCCGGCGCCCGATGTCGCAGATGTTCCCCGGCGGCTGCCACGGCGAGTCGGACGAGTGGATCCTGCACTTCCACTGCTACCTGCTGCGCGACGCGGCAGGCCGTACGGTGCTGGTCGACACCGGCATCGGTCCCCGCGACTCGCTCGCGGCGAGCTGGGCACCGGTGCCCGGTTTTCTGGGCGCGGAGCTGGCCCGGGTGGGGACGGCTCCCGAGGAGGTGGACGCCGTGGTCATCACGCACCTGCACAGCGACCACGCGAGCGGCGCCGTGGTCGCGGGGGCGCCGGTCTTCGCCAACGCCCGGCACCTCCTGCAGCGCGCCGAGATCGACGCGGCGGGCGAGGCGATCCTCGACCGCGTCGTCCGGCCGCTGGGCGATCGGGTGCAGGCGGTGGACGGCGGGGCGGAGGTGCTGCCCGGCATCCGGGTGCTGCTCACACCGGGGCACACCCCGGGCCACCAGGTCGTCCAGGTCGGTGATCTGGTGCTGACCGGCGACGTGGTGCTGCATCCGGTGCAGCTGGAGGATCCGCGAGTGCCCTACCTTTACGACGCCGACCCCGAGCTCGCCGCCGTCACGCGAGTGGAGCTGCTCGACAGGGTCAGGGCCGAGGGCGGGGTGATCGGCACCGCCCACTTCGCCGAACCCTTCACCAGGATCGCCCGAACCGGGCCCTGAGAAAGATCCGCCGGAACCGGAACCGGCGGCGCGCGGGGAGGGCGATCACCGGCACGGACGCGACGAAGCCGCCGCGGGGCCGCGCCTCAGCCGGTGTGACCCTCCGGGGGTCGCACCGGCTGGGGAGGGCGGCGCTAGCGGTGGTCCGAGCGCCCGTGTCGACCGGCCACAAGCTGGTCGGTGGAGGACTGACGGGGCACGTCGACCCGAGGGTGGGGCGCGGTGTCCTCGACACGGTCCTCGACACGGTCGTCGACGCCGTCGCGATCGCGGTCGACCACGGGGGCCGAGGCGGCCGCGGGGGGCGTCGCGGTGGCCACGGGGGTCGTGGCGGTCGCGGGGGCGGCGGGGGTCCCGGGAGCCTCTTCGAGCTTGCGCTCCAGCTCCCGCTTCTCCTCCTCCAGACGGGTGACACGGTCACGCGCCTCCATCCGCGAGGCCCGGAGCCTGCGGCGGTGTGCGGCCGAGCGTCGCATCCCCGCGAACACCATTCCCAGGCCGAGCAGGAAAACCGCTCCCGTGGCGACACCCGCGAAGAAGAGCTCCAGCTGGGACAGCTGGAACAGGCGGTCGAAGACCGTGAACGAAGCGGTGGTGGTCGATGTCGTGGTCTCGTCCCAGGAGACCGCGATCACGGCCGCACCCGCGACTACGATCAAGAGAAGTCCCAGCACTATCATGTGTGACCTCACAAGGCTTGGGCTGTTGTGATTGCCCTTGCTGCCCTCGGTGAGCCGGATTATTCCTCGGATCCCGATGGGCGTCGGGGAATATGACGGGCGAGTTCCCTCAGGACGCCACCGATCTCGACATTGATGTCACCGTTATCGGCGCGGGGCGGGCGAGGCTTTTCCGCGCGTGTCCCACCGGGCCGTTCCTGGTCCGCCCCGGCCCCTCCATCGCGGGCGCGACCCCGCACAGCCGGTTCCACCTGCTCACCGGACCGGGCACGGGCTACCGGGAGGCGGGCCGGGGAGCGCGTCGACGCTTTCGGCCCTGACCGGCCCCGTCGCCGGACGCGGTCTCAACCAGCGGACACCCCCGTGTCAACCATGAGATGACCGGGAATCGGTCAGGTGTGAGCCGGTAAACCCTTTCGGGAGGCATGGTTGAGCACGCGGGGGGTGGTCACCGTGATGCTCGGCGCCGCGGTGCTCTTCTCATTGTCGACGCAGGGGGAGGACACGCGCGCGAGGGCCGCGCCTGCCCGGGTCACGCCACTGGACAATCCGGACGGCCTGGGTCCCGGCCTGGCGCCCGTCAGATCGGCAGGGGATCGGGGAGCCGCAGCCAGGCTGATCGGGAGGCTCCGGGTCAGGCCGATGGGCTCCAAGGCCGGCTACAGCAGGGCCAGGTTCGGCGAGAACTGGGCCGACACCGCCAAAGGGGTGCCGTACGCGCGCAACGGCTGCCGTACCCGCGACGACCTGCTGGCCCGCGACGGTGAGGACGTGCGCTACCGCCGAGGGTCCGACTGCGTGGTCGTCTCCATGAGGCTGCGCGACCCCTACACCGGGCGGATCGTCCGCTGGACCAAGAAGCGTTCCGACGAAATCCAGGTCGACCATGTGGTCCCGCTCTCCTACGGGTGGCGGATGGGGGCCTCCCGCTGGCCGATGTCCAAGCGCAAGCGCATCGCCAACGACCCGCTCAACCTCCTGCCGGTGTACGGCGCCGCCAACGAGGCGAAGGGCGGCTCGGGACCGGCGTCCTGGCTCCCTCCCGTGCGCGGGGTCCGCTGCGCCTACGTCGTCCGCTTCGCCCAGGTCGCCCTGAAGTACAACCTGCCGGTCACCCGCGCGGACAAGAACGTCATGCTCGCCCGGTGCAGGTGACCTTCGCGCGACGACCTTGAGGTCAGAAGCGGCGGAGCAGGGCCTGCTTGGCGGTGGTGAACTCCTCGTCGGTGAGGATGCCGTCCTTGTGCAGGTCGCCGAGCTCGCGCAGGCGGCGCAGGAGCGAGTCCGGGTCGTCACTGCCGGCGGGTGCCGCGGGGGCCTCGATCGAGAGAGGTTCGACGGGAGGTTCGACGGCAGGTGGGTGGGCGCCCGAGGGGTGCGGCAGCCTGGCGAGGACGGCGGCGACGAGCAGGGCCGTCGTGCGGACCTCCTTGTCGAATCCCCACAGGACCAGGCAGTGCGGGTCGTGCTTGGGAGCGAACTTGTGCGGTGTCACGCCCTTCACATGGAAACGGAGGCAGCCGTTCTCCATGCCCGTGGCCGGGGACCACTCCACGCTGTTCAGGTCCTTCAGCGTGAACCGCTGGGAACCCGCCGACTTCTTGACCTCCTCCGCGGCCCAGTTCCATTCGAGACGGATCGACTCGCCGTCGAACGTGGCGGAGCCGTCGCCCGCCGGGACCACCACGGGCAGTTCGGGGCCGGGCATGAGGTAGCGCTCCGAGGGGCCGTCCGGCACCTGCTCGATCACCAGCGCGTTGCGCACCTCGGTGACGAAGTACTCGGCGGCGCCGGTGCGGTCGGCGTCCACGACCAGCTGGTAGGGGTCGGCGGCGTCGGCGATCCGCCCGCGCGCCGCCTGGCTGAACGGGTCGGCGCCCTCCCGCAGGCGCAGCCGCAGCCTGCCGCCCTTCTTGCCGGGTTCGTACGCGATGCCGGCCACCGCCTCCAGCGGCACCCGCACCTCTCCCAGTAACTGCCGTAGTTTCTTCACGCTCCGGTCACGGCCGGGCACGATCCGCAGGATCTCGCCATCGAACGTCCAGGTTCCGTCGCGCACCATGACCTCCGCCATATGGCGATCGTATGGCAGAGATCACGGGGTTTTCACGGTCGAGTGGGCTGATTCCTCAACTGACGCGCTCCACGGCCCGAGGGCCGTGTGATCGTGGGGGCAGGCGGCCGTGCGCGTTCGAGGGATCCGACACCGGTAAAAGAGAATGCCGCGCCCGGCCGGTGCCGGGTGCGGCATTCTCTTTTACCGGTGTCCTTTTTCATTTGTCAGGCTCGGAACTCGGCGGGGCTCAGAGCGGCGGTGTCTCGTTGGTGAACCTGTCGCAGTTCGCGGGGTAGGCGGGAGGCCCGAGAGGCGTTCCCGGAGCGAAGAAGCCTCCCGTTCGCGGAACCGGCCGCCCGAGAAGGCATCTCGTCCGGGCGACCTGACCGGACGAACTCTGGACCGTGAGGTGAAGGTACGGAAGGGCGCCGTCATGGAGGATCGTCGTCGCGACGTCCACCACATCGGCGGGATGGCCGGGGATCTTCGAAAGATCGTGCCAGGGCGGAGTCGTGCGCGGGTCGCGGAGTCGCGCCGTCCCGTCGTTCCTGACCGACGCGGTGATCGGTTCGAGAAGCAGGTACGACACGGAGACGGCGGAGGTCGGTGCCGCGGGGCCGATCGGTCCCGCGGGCCCCTCGGGGCCGGGTGCGCCGGGCACGCCCGCGACTCCCGTGGCGCCGGTCGGCCCGACCGGTCCGGTGGCGCCAGGCTCGCCGGCCGGACCGACGGGTCCCGCCGTGCCGTCCGCGCCCGCGGGCCCGGGGGCGCCTTCCGGTCCTTCCGGGCCGATCGGTCCGACAGGTCCGGCCGGTCCTTCCGGGCCTGCCGGACCCTTGGGCCCTTCTGGGCCGATCGGTCCCACCGGTCCTTCCGGGCCGATCGGCCCGATGGGTCCTTCCGGTCCTGCCGGGCCTTTCGGCCCCGCCGGTCCCTCTGGGCCGATCGGTCCCGTGAGCCCTTCGGGGCCCTGAGGGCCGATCGGTCCGGCAGGCCCTATCGGTCCTGCCGGACCGGTGGCACCCGTCGCGCCCGCGGGTCCCATCGCGCCCGCCGGGCCCGGCGCCCCAGGAAGGCCGGGGGCGCCGGTGTCACCCTTCGGTCCCGTCGCTCCTGTCGGTCCCGCGGGACCGGGGACTCCCTTGGGGCCTGCCGGACCAGCCGGACCTACCAGGCCACCCATGCCTGCCAGGCCTCCTGCGCCCGCCTTGTCCGCGGGTCCTCCGGCTTTGGCCGACTCCGCCGGTTTAGCCGGTCCCGCGGCTTTGGTCGACTCCGCCGGTTTAGCCGGTCCCGCCGGTTTAGCCGGACCGGGTAGGTCGAGCGGACCGGGTGGAACGTCTGAAAGATTCGTTTTGGCGGGATTTTCTTTAGCGGGATTCGCCGGGATCGCCGATTCCGACGGCAGCCCGAGACTCGACGGTTTCTTTCCGCGCTCCCGGCCACTCCTGCTCTTCGCGCTGTCCCGATTCTTACCGGGACGATCGCTGTCGCACACGCAGTGCTGCCCCCGGCACTTGCAGTCTTCTCGCCCGAGGGCTCCGATCAGGGAGAAGCTCGCACCCCCGGGCGCGCCGATCGTCCTTTGGGCCGGAACGGTCTCGCCACCCGCGTCTCGCGTGTTGAGGAGAACGACTCCCGTGGTGTCGGTCACGGCGTCGGCCGGCGCCTGGCAGGAAAGTGCCAGAACGGCACCGATTGCTGTTGTCGCGACGGACCGGTTTCGAGTGCGTTGGCTGGAATTAATGTTTTGAGCCCGTCTTCTACCGCTAAAAGTCATCGCATTCCATGTCTTTTGTGATTTCAGAGGATCGGATTGCTTGAACCGCGACGATGGCGGCAAGCAGGAGTTACCCGATGATCGACATGGCAAAGCGCGACCCTGGTTAAGGAGGTTTAAACGGATTCGTCAATGGCGGGGATATGTCCAGGTTGTTTGATTCTCGCCGCATAGTCGCGGCAGTTGGGCACTCCCGGCCCGCATATCCGGGCCTAGACCTTTTTATTACACCTAATGATTATTCAGATCAAAATTCATGACGTGCGTCGTACCGTCCCCGGCGGCGGGACCGGAAGCGCCGGGGCCCGCCGCCGACAGATGTTGTGGGTGAACCGGTGGACGCCCTCTCGGTCGTGTCCACCGGTTGTGCCTACTGGCTCTCGGCCCCCTTCGCCTCTCCCGGCTCGGCGAGCGTGCCGCACTTGTAGCCCGCCTCTCGCTCCGGCTGGAGTTGGAGGCTGCCGAGGAGCGTGCCGTCGATCGGGCGCCGGAAGGTCTCCAGCTTGTCGCAGTCGTAGAAGACGTACGTGCTCCCGCTCTCGCCGAGCAGCATCATCCACCGGCCCTCGTAGAGGGGCTTGTCGTCGTCGGCGTTCTTGATGATGGCCCACTGGTCCTGGAATCCGACGTAGGGGAGGAGGTCGTTGGCCCGTCCCGTCTCCTGCATCTCGACCGCGCCCATGATCATCTGCATGATCAGCAGGAATCCCAGGCCGACGCCCGTGAGGGCGCCGATGAGCACCTTCACGCCGGCACGGCCGACGGGCTTGCGGCGCAGCAGCCGGAACGGTACCAGGAACGTCAGGACGCCCAGCCCCACCGCCACGACGACCATGGCGGCGACATCGAACTCGCCGATGAGGTCCAGCAGGCCCCAGTAGGTCGCGCCGCACCACAGCGCGGCGATCAGGGCGGCCACCCAGGGGCGACGCCGTACGGCCGCCACGGCCTTCCCGACCGCGCCGCGGGTCACCCTGTCGGCGAGCCAGCCCACCCCGACGAGGAGACCGAGGAGCGGCGTGATGACGAGCATGAGCAGGATCAGCGTCCCCATCAACCGGCCGAGCAGGACGGACTGGTCGATTCCCGCCTGCTGCGGGCTGATGCCGAACACGCCGTACATCTGCTCGACGCCGAGGTAGAGGACGGCGTAGAGCGCGACGCCGATCGGGACGATGACCGAACCGATGCGCTCGATCATGGCCAGCGCGCCGCTGTCCTTCTCTCCGGCGGGCTCCACAGGCTCCGTGGAGGCTTCGACGGGGGGCGCAGGAGGGATATAAGCCTGTCGCTCTGAAATATCCTGACTTGTCACGAAGGATGATGGTAAGTCATAAAGATTGGCGCGATGTTGACTATTTGTAAACGCGCAAAACCGCCCTTCACCTGGACGGGAGCGAGGGAGCCATGTTCCTTCTGGAAACCGTCACCCGGGGATGATCCGCCCTTCTGGTGCTTATTCGATAGCGGCATGTCGCGCTTCCGGGCGGTCCCGCTAACCGCCGGGATGTCCTCCTGATCTGTGAAAAGTAACTATAAGTTTTTGTCGTGTGACCTAAAGTGATGGAGCTGGCCTGCCTACCGGCACAGACGGACCGTGGCGAGGGCGGCGGGAGCGCGAGGACGGCGAGAGACGGTGAAGGCATGGTGATGGAAGGCGCGGTGGCCGTGGTCACCGGTGCGGCACAGGGCATCGGTGAGGCGGTGGCGCGAGCCCTGACGGCGGCGGGCACACGTGTCGCCGCGCTCGACGTGAACGCCGAGCGGGTCGCACGGGTCGCCGCCGACCTCGGCGTCGCGGTCGCCTACCCCTGCCAGGTCACCGACAGCGCCGCCGTCGACGACGTGGTCGCGCGCGTCGAGGCCGATCTCGGCCCGATCGAGCTGCTCGTCAACGTCGCGGGAGTGCCCTGCTCGGGACCCGCCGTCGCCATCAGCGACGACGAGTGGGCTCGCACGTTCGCCGTCAACACCGGCGGAGTCTTCCACCTGTCCCGCGCGGTCGCCCGCCGGATGATCCCCCGCAGATCCGGGGTGATCGTCACCGTGGGGTCCAACGCCGCGGGCGTGCCCCGGACCAACATGTCGGCCTACGCCGCCTCCAAGGCCGCCGCCGCGCAGTTCACCAAGTGCCTCGGCCTGGAACTCGCGCCGTACGGCATCCGCTGCAACGTGGTGTCGCCCGGTTCCACCGACACTCCCATGCAGCGTGCCCTGTGGACCGACGGCCACGACGTCAGGACGGTCATCGACGGCTCGCCGGCCAGTTTCCGGGTGGGCATCCCCCTCGGCAGGCTGGCCGATCCCGCCGACATCGCGGACGCCGTCCTCTTCCTGGCCTCCGACCGTGCGAGGCACATCACCATGCAGGACCTGTACGTCGACGGGGGCGCCACGCTCCGGTCGTAGTACGGGATACCCCCTATTCCTGGATTTCTCCCGACAGGAGACCTCTTAGTCATGTCGTCGAACGACACCCTCACCATGTCTCGAATGCCCGACCTTCTGGGAGATTACGAGCCCGGCACCTTCTTCTTCACCTCGCCGACCAGGACCCTGCTCGCCAGAGGGGTGGTCCAGGAGATCCCCGACTCCGGGACGACGAGCCTGCAGGATCGCGTCGCCTCGGTCCTGCGGGACGCGCGGGATTCCGGTCACCCCAACCCCGTGGTGGTGGGCGCGGTCCCCTTCCGCGACGACCGTCCCGCGCGCCTGCTGGTGCCCGCCGCCGTCTGCTGGACGAGCCCGCCGGCCGGCCTCTCCGCCGTCCCCGAACGGATCACGGGGACGTTCAGCGGGGTCGGTCCGCCCTCCGGTTCCGACGACTACGTGCGCGGGGTGGAGAAGGCGCTGGCCAAGTTGACCGCCGGAGAGCTCCAGAAAATCGTGCTGGCCCGGACCCTGGACATCACCATGGGCACCCCCGTCGACGTCGGCCGCGTCCTGCGCAACCTTGTCCGGCGCGACCCGCAGGCCTACGGCTACGCGGTCGACCTGCCGTCGAGCGACGGCACGGCCCGCACCCTCCTGGGAGCCAGTCCCGAACTCCTCGTCTCCCGCTCGGGCCGCCGGATCACGACGAACCCGCTCGCGGGGTCCGCGCCCCGCCACCCCGACCCCGTCGTCGACCGCGAACGGGCCCGCGCTCTGCTCACCTCGGACAAGGATCTCCGCGAACACGCCCTGGTGATCGAGAGCATCGTGGAGACGTTGCGCCCGTACTGCGGGAAGCTGTCCGTCCCCGCCGGGCCCTCGCCGCTGTCCACCGCCTCCATGTGGCACCTGTCGACCCGGATCACCGGCGTGCTGGACGACCCGGCGGTCACCTCGCTGGAACTGGCCACCGTGCTGCACCCCACCCCCGCCGTCTGCGGTACGCCCGCGGGCGCCGCGCGTGAGGCCATCGAGGAGATCGAGTCGTTCGATCGCGGCCTGTACGCCGGCCTGGTCGGATGGGGTGACGCGGCGGGCGACGGTGAATGGGTCGTGACCATCCGCTGTGCCGAGGTCGCCGACCAGACCCTGAGGCTGTTCGCGGGCGCGGGGATCGTCGCGGGGTCGGTACCGGAGACCGAGCTCGCCGAGACCACCGCCAAGTTCCAGACCATGCTCCGCGCCGTCGGCCTGGACCAGGACCGCTGACCCGCCGGCACGGGGCCTTCACACAGGACCTTCAGCCGTTCCTCGTCGCCGACTTCTCCTTGGAACATCACGCCGTGGCCCTCACGTACGCCGCGCGACGCCGCGCGGTCACGGTCGTCGTTCGTGGGCCGGTGGGCGAGCGGGAGTCGGTGCCGCCTGCCGAGATGGCCGGCGGCATGCAGGCGGGCACGATCGGCGAGGCCGCCTTCAATACTAGTGGGGGGTATCCTTTCGGGGGGGAAGCCGAGCGGAGGGGCCGAGATGCACGGATACACGGCCAACAAGCAGGACCATGTGCGGCGGCTGCGCCGGATCGAGGGACAGGTGCGGGGCCTGCAGCGGATGGTCGAGGAGGACAAGTACTGCATCGACATCCTCACCCAGGTGTCGGCGGCCAACCGGGCACTGCAGTCCTTCGCGCTGTCCCTGCTGGAGGAGCACCTGGCGCACTGCGTGGCCGAGGCCGCGGCCAAGGGCGGCGCCGAGGCCGAGGAGAAGGTCAAGGAGGCGGCCGAGGCGATCGCCCGACTTGTCCGTTCCTGAGCGTGTCGCGACGGACGACGCCGGTGGGGGGGACGGCCGAACAGGCCGAACGCACGCGGACCGGGCGGTTCCTCCTGGCCGTACGTTCCGCGGCCGGACGCCGGCCCCGGACGACCGGCGGGGACCGGGGGGACGAGAAGTGCGGAATCCCGGTGAGATGGTCCGTCCCCGCCGACCGTCGGAGTCGGACCGGCCGTTGGCGCCTCACGCCGCCGCCCGAGCGGCCCTCGACGGGGTCGCCAGGCGTCCCGATCGATCCAGGAGGGCGAGGGCCGTGGCACAGCCGAAGCCGATCAGTGCCAGGACCAGCCACGGCAGGCTCGGCAGGCCGACCCGCATGCCCAGATCCAGGGCCGACCCGGTGAGCAGGTTGCCCAGGGCGATACCGACGCCGGCCAGGGTGCTGTAGAGCCCGTAGTACGTCCCCACCATGTGCCGGCCTCCAAAGGTGGCGACGGTCGCCATCTCGAACGGATAGATGATCATGGTGGCCAGGCTGAGCAGCACCGTGGTCCCCAGAACGGGGACCAGCGCGAGCACCAGGGCGACGCCGCCGGACGGCACGACGGCGGTGCCCGTCCAGGGGGCGGCCAGGGCGAGGGGGACGAAGGCGAGCCCCATCAGGACCAGACCCCGCGCGATGGCCTGCGGCGGTCGCCACCGCCGGGCCGCCCACGCGGTGAGACGGGCCTGGCCCGCCAGGGTCATCACCGCGGAGACGGCGAACACGAGGGTGATCCCCAGCTCACCGCCGGTCGCCCGGCGGATCTCCAGCGGTAGCCCCAGATAGACCTGGAAGTTCAGCACGTAGGAGCCGATCATGGCCAGGGAGAACAGCAGGAACGGCCGGTCGGCGACCACCTCACGCCAGGCCGGCAGCACGCCTCGCCCGTCCTTGCCCTCCGGAGCGGCTCCCGCGGGCAGGGCTCGCGTCTGCGCGACCGTCAGGACCGCGAACATCACGCCCGCGACCAGGCAGACGAGCCTGAAGGCCACCGCGTTGAGCAGCAGGCCGACGAGCGGCCCGATCAGGATGCCGACCTGGGAGAAGGCGTTGAACACGGCGAACGCCTCGACCTTGCGTGCCCCGGCCTCGCGGGCGAGGTAGGCCCGTACGGCGGGATTGAACAGCGCGCCGGCGAACCCGGTCAGCGCCGAGGCGACCACCAGCACGGGCAGGGAGTCGGCCACGGCGAGCAGCAGGAACGCGCCCGTGCGCAGCCCGCAGCCCGCGACGATCATGGGCTTGTGGCCGAGCCTGTCGGCGAGTGTGCCGCCGACCAGGAACATGCCCTGCTGGCTGAGGTTGCGGATGCCCAGGACCAGGCCGACCAGCGCGGCCGGCAGTGCCAGCGTTCCCGACAGGTGACCGGCCAGATAGGGCATCAGCATGTAGAAGCCGGTGTTGATGGTGAGCTGGTTGATCAGTAACAGTCTCACCGGCCGGTCGAAGGAGCGGGCCAGGGCGACGGTGCCCCTCACCGGGGGCGACCTTTCCCGGTCGTCTCCTCGACGGCGGCGGCATCGGCGCGGACGCCGTCTTCCGCGGCGGCCGACGACGTTTCCACGACGCCCTCTCCCGGGAAGACGTCGCCGTCTGTTGGGAAGGTGGCCGGGTCGGGCACGATCGCACATCGCGTCCAGCGCGTCACCTCGCGTTCGGCCGGATGGGCGATCTCGTCGGGGTCCGTCATCGAGGGCGTGCCCAGCAGGCCGCGTTCCGCGCAGTAGTCGTCGTTGAAGACGGTGTCGAAGTAGCGGTGCGGGCCATCGGGGAAGATCGCCGCTATCCGGGTGTATCCGGGCAGCGTGCGGGCGAGCCAGGACGCCACCAGGGCCACCGCGCCGACACTCCAGCCGCCGGTGGCGTACCGCAGCGCGGCCAGGCGCCGGCAGGACCAGACCGCCTCGGGGGGCGCGACCCAGTGGACCTCCCCGAAGGACTCGTACGCCACGTTGCGCGGGTGGATGCTGCTGCCCAGGCCGCGCATGAGCCGCGAGCGCGCGGGCTGGCCGAAGATGGTCGAGCCGATCGTGTCGACGCCGACGAGCCGCAGGTCGGGGTAGAAGCGCCGGAGCGCGCGATGGACACCGGCGCTGTGGCCACCGGTGCCCACGCTGCACACCAGGACGTCGATCCGCCCGAGCTGACCGGCCAGCTCGACGGCGAGTCCCGCGTAGGCGGCGACGTTGTCGGGGTTGTTGTACTGGTCGGGGCAGTAGGCGTCCGGGTGTTCGCCGAGCAGCTCCCGCACGCGCTGTCGGCGTGCCTGCTGCCAGCCGCCCACCGGATGCGGTTCGGTGACGACGACGACGCGGGCCCCGTACGCCGACAGCAACCGGTGCATCAGCGGTTCCATGCCCGGGTCGGTCACCAGCGTCACCGGGTGGCCGTGCACGATGCCGGCCAGAGCCAGGCCCAGCCCGAAGGTCCCGCTGGTGGACTCCACGATGGGTGCTCCCGGTCGAAGCAGGCCGCGCTCGCGCGCCCGCTCGACGATGTAGAGCGCGGAACGGTCCTTGATCCCGCCGGGGTTGCCGCCCTCCAGCTTCGCCCAGAATCCGTGCCCCAGCCCCGAGGCGATCTCGGGAACCCAGAGCACCGGGGTGTTGCCGACCATGTGCTCGGGAGTGTGGCAGGTGGCCCCGGTGATCAGCCGGCCGAGTGAGTCGGTGTCGATCTGCGGCTGGTCGGCCGCTACCTGTGGTGAATTAAGTATGTATGTCATGATCCGTTTCCCCTGAATGCGATGTGATCAACTCGCTTCTGGGCGCGCTTGAGCGACGGCTCGTACCGCTCGTGAGGAGCTCGCGAGGAGCCTCGTGAGGAGTGCGGAGTCGTTGACGAGCGGGCCCGCGGGGCGGGCTATATACGGGAAACGGATTTGAGAAGGAGTAACACCGCGCCCGGGGGCGGGCGGACCGGTCGCGCGCGAGGCCACGCGGGCGACGGCGAGGGTGCCGGAGACTCATCGACGGCCACCGGATCACCGATGACCGGGCCTTCCGGCACCGGAGGGCGCGCGCCGGTGATCTGCGCTCCGGCCGCCGCCCCGCACAGGTGGTGATCCTCCTCGGTGGGTGGTGGCGCCGGACACGGCGCGTGGTCCGCGGGTGCCTCCGCGTCGATCGCGGTGAGGCGTCCGGCGGCGTTCGTGCCGGCGTTCGCGGCGACCGGTGGCCGATGACCGGGGGCGTGGAGGTGTCCCCGATGCGCGGGGACCACGACACACAGTGCCAGATGCATCAACATCACGGCGCCGAGCACGGCGAGCCCCAGCGCGAGGGTGACGCCTCCGCGCTGCGCGACTCGTCGCATCGACACGATCATGACCACAAACGTACATTACCGTCTGCGGTTGCTCGACTTCGCGGGGTTACTTTATATCGCTAAAGGATGCTAGATGGGCAGTTATGAGTCCAAGAGGGCACGGTGATGCCGGTGTGGAGTCATCCCATCGGATCCGTGGTGCGGAGGGTGTCATGGCAGCGGTGAGGGGGTTTGGAAACCGGCCTTGGCCAGCATCTCCGCGCCCTGCTGTGACAGCACGAGGTCGACGAACCGCTTCGCCGCCTCGGGGGCGGGTGCGCCGGACAGGACCGCGATCGGGTAATCGTTGATCGCCTTTCCGGCCTCGGGGAAGTCGATGCCCCCGACCTTGCCGCCGGAGGCGATGACGTCGGTCCTGTAGACCAGCGCGGCGTCGACCTCGCCGAGCTCGACCTTGGTGAGGGTGGCCTTGACGTCCTGCTCCAGGGTGACGGGGGTGACCTTGAGGCCGGCCGCGTCCAGCGCCGTGACCGCGGCGGCGCCGCAGGGCACCTGCTCGGCGCAGAGGGCGACCTTGACCTTCGGGTCGGCCAGGTCGGCCAGGTCGTCGACCTTGGCCGGGTTGTCGGCGGGGACGGCGATCTGGAGGATGTTGTGCGCGAAGACGGCCGGGCCGGTGGCGAGGGAGGCGTCGGTGACGGTCTTCATGGTGGCGGGGCTGGCGGCGGCGAAGACGTCGGCCGGGGCGCCCGCGACGACCTGCTGGGCCAGGGTGGCGCTGGAGCCGAAGCTGAAGCGCACCGTCGTGCCCGGGTGCGCGGCTTCGAAGGACTTTCCCAGCTCGGTGAATGTGCCGGTCAGCGACGCGGCGGCGAGCACCGTCAGCGTCGTGGTCCCGTCGCCGGAGGAGGCGGCGGTGGGGGCCGGGCCGGAGCCGCAGCCGGGCAGGACGGCGGCCAGCGTGAAGGCGAGGGGAGCCGCGACGGCCCACCGGGGAAGACGCCTGAACAACGAGGGCTCCTTACCGACTCACCGTGCTGAGCCAAAACATCACGAACAATCAGCATACCTTTGCATATTCGTACCTCTAGCGGTAAATCCCCTGGCAGTCATGAACCTTTGGCCGCCTGGTCATCGCACCTGCGAGGAGTGGTCACACCGCCGGGGCGGACCAGGGCGACGCATGCCGGAGGGGACGAGGTGGGGCAGGAGGGCGTGCGCTGCGCGAAGATCCGCGCCAGGTGGGGCATTCGTGCTCGCGCCGACCGCGAACAGTCCGCGCCGGGCGCACGTGGTGCCGGACAGACGTGGTGCCGGGCGCACGCGGCGCCGGTGAACGGGGACCCAGCCGCCGGTGGGCCCGAACTCGATAAGAAATGGCTTTTGGGCTCCATAAGGAGCCCTTATGACGAGCCCATTGCTCCACCGGCATTACCACACATAGCGTGAATATCAACCGCGGTCATATCGAGCGAAGGAGGAAATGTGAAATTTGGGATATATCCAGCTTACATCTGCGGTCGAGATGTCACTGGGGAAAACGCCCAGCTTGTTCACACGCTCACCGCTCGGGCCCTTCTCGAGGACACCTTCCCCACCCTGGGGCTCAAGCGCGATCTCGATCTGGGAATCACCGATCCGCATACCGCCGGGGAACGTGTCGTGGGGGCGTGTGTCGTCGCCGACGAGAGCATGACGGCCCTCGCCCTGGAATCGGCCGCCGCCGCCGCCCCGGAATGGAGACGCGTTCCGCTCGGTGAACGCGTCGAGATCGGGCTCCGCATCGCGAAAAGAATCCTTGAGCACCTCGATCCTCTCGTCGAGATCCTCGTCGCCGAGGGAACGCCGCGCTCCGCGGCCGAAGGCATGATCGGCGGGCTCCCGTACACCAGTTGGAGCCGGGAGACCCTCGAATGGTGCGCGGAGCAGATGGAGTTCCGCCGATGGGACGGCGACCGCGAAATGATCCTGCGTCGCGTTCCCGACGGGGTCGTCTGCATCAACCCGCCCCAGAACGCCGCGGCGGTCAACGCGCTGAACGGACTCACCTCCCTCGTCGCGGGTAACACCGTGGTGGTACGGGCGCCGCGAGGGGTCGCTCTCAGCTGCATGTACGCGATGCGGGAGATCGTGGCGCCGGTGCTCGAAGAGGCGGGAGCGCCGCCGGGAACGCTCAACGCCCTCTGCGGGCCCCCCATGCTCGACGCCTGGACGGCGAGCGAGCACGTCGACGACATCCTCTACTTCGGTGGCAGCAAGAAGGGGCTTGAGTTCGAGGCCGACTGCATCGCCGCCGGTAAGAAGCCGATCCTGGAGCTCGCGGGCAACGACTGCTGCGTGGTGTGGCACGACGCCGACCTGGACGTCACGGTGGAGACCCTCACCCAGTTCTTCATGAACTCCGGCCAGATCTGCAACGTGCCCAACCAGGTGGTCGTCCATCCGGCGATCGCGGATGAGCTCATCGAGCGGCTGGTCGCGGCCACCAGGAGGATCGAGCCCGGATATCCCGACGAGGTCGGCGTGGTACTCACCCCGGTCCTCGGGGTCGACTGGTTCTTCGGCTGCCTGGGGGAGGCCCTTTCCAAGGGGGCGAAGCTCGTCCACGGTGGCCGTCGCCTCGAAGTGGACGGATCGCCGTCCGAGACGGGGCTCTTCGTCGAGCCGAGCATCGTCCGCGTCGACGGGCTCGGCAACGCCAGATCACTATCGGTGGTCCGCGACGAGACCTTCTTCCCGCTTCTGCCGATCATCGTCCCCGAGGCGGGGACGGAGGACGAGGCTCTGCTGGAGGAGGTGCTGACCTTCGTGAACACCAACGCGTACGGCCTGCGTAACTCCGTCTGGTCGACCGGGACCTCGACGATCGAGCGATTCCTGGAGGAGGTCACCAACGGCGGAAACCTGAAGATCAATGATTCGCACAGTGGCTTCCTTCCCTTCCTGCCCAACCAGGGCGGGCCCGGTCTCACCGGCGGTGCCTTCGGAGAGGCGAGCCACCCCATGCTGCGCACCACGCGCCTGCAGGGCGTCAGCGTCATCCGCCCGGCGGACTGAGAAGGAGCATGCGTCATGACATCTCGCATTCTGAAGGCCACGGTGCCGGCGACGGCCGCCGAGGTGATCGAACGACTCGGCGACGAGCAGGCATTCCCCACGTACGCCCGTGACATCGTCTCCGTCTCCGACACCGGTGACGGGCTCCGCCAGTGGGTGCTGGCCTTCCGTGGCGGTACGGCGCGGTGGGTGCAGCGCAGCCAGGGGGCCGGAGACGGCACGCAGCCGTACCGCATCGAGTTCGAGCAGGTCAGTGGGGATTTCCAGCACCTCAAGGGGGTGTGGACGAGCACGGACCTCCCCGAGGGCTGCGAGGTCGTGTTCGATGTGAAATACAGCACGAGCGTTCCCCACCTCGCGGGAGCGATCGACTCGGCCGTCGGGCGGGTGCTGATCCGCAGCGCCCACCAGATCATGTTCGCCGTCGGAGGCCCGGTGCGTGTCACGGCCGGCGGCCACTACCTGCGGGACCTGCCGAAGGGCTTCGTACCGGAGGGGGTCGCGGACGGCGCGGTTCGATGACCCCCGGACTCGCGGGCATCCCGGATATCTCCGCCCAGGAACAGCAAAAGGGCCTGATCCGTCTGGCGGATCAGGCCCTTTTGCCTCGGGACATTCAACGTCGGGGTGACAGGATTTGAACCTGCGGCCTCTTCGTCCCGAACGAAGCGCGCTACCAAGCTGCGCCACACCCCGGTCGCACGTCTGGGCTTGCTCGTGCTTGGGAAAGTCTAGCGGACTTCGTGGGTGCTTGCGTCGCCACGGCGACGACGGGGCACCAGGGTGAGGAGGCTCGCCTCGGGATAGCAGGAGAAACGGACCGGGGCGTAGGGGCTGGTGCCGAGACCGGCGGAGACGTGGAGGTAGGCGGAGTCGTGGCGGCTCATGCCCTTGACGCGGGCCCGGTCGATGCCGCAGTTGGTGACCAGCGCGCCGTAGAAGGGGACACAGAGCTGACCGCCGTGGGTGTGCCCGGCGAGCAGCAGCTGGTAGCCGTCGGCGGCGAAACGGGTCATGTTGCGGGGCTCCGGCGAGTGCATCACGCCCAGGCGCAGGTCGGCCGCCGCCGGGGCGGGGCCGGCGATCAGGTCGTAGCGGTCGAGGTTGATGTGGGAGTCGTGGATGCCGCCCACGGCCACGTCGAGATCGCCGACCTTGAGGCGGGCGGTGGTGTTGTTCACGTCGAGCCAGCCCTCGGCGGCCATCGCGGCGCCCAGCTCCTCCCAGGGGAGGTTGGGGATCTTCTGGCCGTAGTCGGCCTTGGAGGTGCGCCAGAGGTAGCGTGCGGGGTTCTTGGGCCGCGGCTCGTACATGTCGTTGGAGCCGTAGACGAACAGGCCCGGGCGTGGCAGCAGGGGCTCCAGGGCGTGCATGAGGGGCGCGATCGCGGCGGGATGCGCGATGGAGTCGCCGGTGTTGACCACCAGGTCGGGGTTGAGGGCGCCGAGCGAGCGCACCCACTCGATGAGCCTCCGCCTGCCGGGGGTGAGGTGCAGGTCGGACAGGTGGAGGATGCGCACCGGCCGTTGCCCCGGCTCCAGAACGGGCACGTCGAAGCGGCGCAGCCGGAACGCGTTGCGCTCGACGATCGAGGCGTACGCGAGGCCGGCCAGGCCGACGCCGAACAGGGACAGGGGCACCGCGGCTGCTTTCCTCACCTTCTCATCATGCCCGAGATCGAGCCTCCGAACGGAAACTCGGGATACAGCCGGGCTGGTGAGGCGGCAAGATGGACGTCATGAGCGCATTGAAGGACAAGCTGAAGGCCGATCTCACGGCCTCCATGAAGAGCAGGGACGAGATCCGCACCCGCACGATTCGCATGGCCCTCGCGGCCGTGAACGTCGAGGAGGTCTCGGGCAAGGCGGCACGCGAGCTCAGTGACGACGAGATCGTCAAGGTGCTGGCCAAGGAGGCGAAGAAGCGCCGCGAGGCGGCCGAGGCGTTCAGCGGTGCCGGCCGGGTGGAGCAGGCCCAGGCGGAGATCGACGAGCAGGCCGTGCTTGAGGCGTACCTGCCCGCGCAGTTGTCCGACGAGGAGCTCGCCGGGCTTGTGGACGAGGCCGTCGCCGAGAGCGGCGCCACCGGGCCGCAGGCCATGGGTCAGGTCATGAAGATCGTGAACCCGAAGGTCGCCGGACGCGCCGAGGGCGGTCGCGTCGCGCAGGCCGTACGGGCACGCCTCGCGGCATCCTGATCCGGCGAGCCGACGGATCAGGATGCCGGGCGGCCCCGTCAACGCGGCCGCCCGGCCGATCCGGGCGCGAGGCCGTGCCCGCGCCCCCCGGTTCGCTCCGTTGAGACGCGTGAGCCTGAGACGCGTGAGCCCCGGTGCGGGGCTCACGTGGCGAGAGCCCTTCTCCCCGGACCTCTGAGAGGTCCGGGGAGAAGGGCTCCGGTGGTTCCGAGGCCGTTCACCGCCGACGGCCGGGGTCCTGCGGCGCTACGGGAGGACCGGGGCGATCGGGGCGCCGCCGAACGTTTCGAACGGGTCACCTCCGTTGACCTCTCGGCCGCCGCCATCCGGCCTGAACGGGCCGTTGCCGTTGTCGCCTCGGCGGTTGCCGTTGTCACCCCGGCGGTCACCGGGGCCGTCACCGTCGCGCTTCGGCGGAGGCTTGGGCTCGCACCGGCCGGGGGAACAGCCGCCGAAGCGCGACATGTTCACCGGGGTGAAGCGGGTCGCCTCAATCCCCTTGAGCGCGCCGATCATGGAGTTCTTCCAGATCCGCCCGGAGATCGAGGCCCCGTAGACGTAGCTGTAGTAGCGTCCGCCGATGGTCACGCCGGTCAGGTCGTGCTTGAAGGCGCCGCGCGGGTCGCCGAGGCTGACCGCGGAGGCGAGATCGGGGGTGAACCCGGCGAACCAGGCGGCGGTGTAGTCGTCGGTGGTGCCGGTCTTGCCCGCCGCCGGCCGGCCGATGCCGCCGACCTCGGTCATCGTGCCCTTGGTGAAGACCCCGGACATGATGTGGGTGGCCGCGTCGGCGACCTCCTCGTCGAGGACCTGCTTGCACTTGGGCTTGTAGGAGGTCTTCTTGCCCTCCCTGTCGGTGCTCTCGGTGATCACCATCGGGGTGCAGTAGGTGCCGCGGGCGGCGATCGTCGCGTAGGCGGCGGAGACCGTCACCGGATCCATCTCGTTGATGCCGAGGGTGAAGGTCTCGAACTCCTTCAGCGGGGCGCCGTCGGCACGCTTGATGCCCAGGCTCTTGGCCATCTTGACCGTCTCGCAGAGGCCGACCTCCTGCGACAGGCGCATGAAGAAGGTGTTCACCGAGCCCAGGGTGCCGGTGGTCAGGGTCTTGAAGCCGCCGCCGCCCTCGCTGGAGTTCTCGACCTCGTGGTTCGTGTCGCCGACCCCGTTGCCCTTGCAGTCGCGGAACGAGCCCCTGCTGGGGGCCTTGTAGCCGGAACCGGTGGTGAAGCCGTCGTTCAGCTTCATGCCCTGGTCCAGGGCGGTCAGCAGGGTGAAGGGCTTGAACGTGGAGCCTGCCTGGAAACCCGCTCCGCCGCCGTGCGTCCTGTCGCCGACGAGGTTGTAGCTGATCTCGTTCTTCTTCTTGTTCCTGCCGAAGTTGCGGCTCGCGGCCATCGCCTTGACGGAACCGGTGCCGGGGACGATCATCGCCTGCGCGGCGACGGGCTTGTCGCTGGTCTTGACGTACTGCTTGATCGCCTTCTCCGAGGCCTTCTGCGCCTTCGGGTCGAGCGTCGTCTTGATGACCAGGCCGCCTCGCTGCAGCAGCCTCTCACGCTGTTTGCGGGTTTTGCCGAAATCCTCGTTCGTCGCGATCTCGTTCCTCACGTAGAGGCAGAAGTAGGGGTAGGCGCTCTCCTCGCAGCCGCCGGGGGCCTCGATGTTCTTGAAGCCGAGCTTCTTCTTCTTGGCCTCTTCGGCCTCCTCCGGCGTGATCTTGCCGAGTTCGGTCATCCGGTTCAGCACGATGTTGCGCCGCACGAGCAGCCGGTCACGAGAGGCCTTGCCCGCGCTCGGGTCGGTCACGCTCGGGTTCTGCACGGCTCCGGCGAGGGTGGCCGCCTCCCACAGGGTGAGCTTCGAGGCGGGTTTGTTGAAGAAGCGCTTGGAGGCGGCCTGGACGCCGTAGGCGCCCGCGCCGTAGTAGGAGATGTTCAGGTAGCGCTCAAGGATCTCCGACTTGGTGTATTTCTCCTCGATGGCGAGGGCGTAGCGCAGCTCGTTGAGCTTTCTGGAGAACGTGGGGGCGATCGCGGCCTCCTGGTCCTCCTTGCTCTCCGCGGCGTTGACCAGGACGAGCTTGACGTACTGCTGCGTGATGGAGGAGCCGCCCTGGACCACCCCGCCGCCGGAGAAGTTCTTCACGGCCGCGCGGAAGGTGCCCTCCAGGTCGATCGCCCCGTGCTCGTAGAACCGGTCGTCCTCGATCGTCACGATCGCCGTCTTCATGACGTCGGCGACCTCGTCCAGCTTCACCGACTCGCGGTTCTCGAAGTAGAACTGGGCGAACTGTTTGCCGCTGGCGTCGAGCAGGGTGGTCTTCTCCGCGAGCGGGGGCTCCTTGAGCTCTTCGGGGAGAAGACGCAGCTCGTTCGTCGCCGCGTTCACCGTTATCCCCGCGCCACCTATCGCCGGCAGTGCCACGGCGGCGACCAGCACGCCCGTGACAGCCGCCGCGCCGAGCAGCTTCACCACGTTACCGACCGCGCCGATCACGGACCGCTGGTCTTTGCCTTGAGCTTGCACGAGTCCCAGGGTACGTCGGGCAGATGACCCATACGGTAACGGAACGCCATCTTAGTTTGGCTTTGTCCCGTATCTCGGGCAGGTGACTAGTCATTCCCGGCCAGATGGCCGTGGATGACCATGTGAGAATTTGGTCCCGCCGGGGTCTGTCGGCCCGAACGTCTGGTTGCGTACGTTCTCTTTCTGCAGCAATTGAATACCGAGGCCCGACGCCCGCGCCCGTCGGCCCAAGTCACGACTGACCACCTAAAGGGGAGTGGGGTCGAATGTGGATCACGGATTGGACCTCCCGTGCGGCCTGTAAGGGTGCGGATCCTGACGCGTTGTTCGTTCAGGGCGCTGCCCAGAACCGAGCGAAGCTGATCTGCCGAGGATGCCCGGTCCGGACCGAGTGCCTCGCCGATGCGTTGGACAATCGCATCGAGTTCGGGGTGTGGGGCGGGATGACCGAGCGCGAACGTCGAGCGCTGTTGCGTCGGCGACCGGATGTCGACTCCTGGCGGGACCTGCTGGAGTTGGCCAAAGAAGAGTACGAGCGGACTAACGAGCTGATCGCCGGCTGAGTTCGCGCCGATCCCGTACGGCTGGCGTGAGGCGCCAGCCGTACACGCGTGTAATGGGCGGGTGACGGGCAGGGGCGCGCCGCCGGGCGCGTTCCCTGTCCCGTACCCCTCGCCGAGGGCGGCCCCTCCTAGCGGGCGGCCAGAAGCCGGCCCACCTCACGCAGTCCTTCCAGGTCGTGCACGTCCTGGGACATGGCGGGGACCCGCGCGACGGGCACCGTGGGGTGGGCGGAGACGAAGTGCTCCTCCTCGCGTTGCTCGCGGGCGGCCAGCTGCATTCGTCCGGCGTGCAGCCGCAGCACGGCCGAGGTGAGCTCGTGCTCGCCGCGCGACTCCAGGTCTTCGGCGGCGGCGGTGCTCCGCGCCCCGGACAGCATGGACGCGGGTGAGCGGTGCACCCGGTTGACCACGAGACCGGCCAGGGGCATGCGCTCCTCGGCGAGCCTCTCCACGAAGTAGGACGCCTCGCGCATCGCGTCGCGCTCGGGCGAGGCGACGACGACGAACGCCGTCCCTGGGGCCTGCAGGAGCCGGTAGGTCTGCTCCGCCCGAGCCCTGAAACCGCCGAAGACGGCGTCCAGCGCGGACACGAACGTCTGCAGGTCCTTGAGCACCTGCGCGCCCAGCAGCTTGGTCAACGCCCCGGCGACGATGCCGAAACCGGCGTTGAACAGCTTGAACGCGCTGCGTCCCCCGGCCTTGGCGGGGAGCATGAGCACCCGGATGAGCTTGCCGTCGAGGAAGCGGCCGAGCCGCTCGGGAGCGTCGAGGAAGTCGAGGGCGGAGCGGGACGGCGGGGTGTCGACGATGATCAGATCCCAGTCGTCCGACCGCCTGAGCTGGCCCAGCTTCTCCATCGCCATGTACTCCTGCGTGCCGGAGAAACTGGATGACAGGGACTGGTAGAAGGGGTTCGTCAGGATCTGACGGGCTCGCTCGGGGTCGGCGTGCGCCTCGATGATCTCGTCGAAGGTCCGCTTCATGTCGAGCATCATGGCGTGCAGACGGCCCTCCCCCTCGATGTCCGTGACGGGCCTGGGGGTGTTGTCGAGTTCGGTGAGCCCCATCGACTGCGCCAGCCGCCGCGCGGGGTCGACCGTGAGCACCACGGCGGAACGGCCCCGCTCGGCGGCGCGCAGTCCCAGCGCCGCGGCGGTGGTGGTCTTCCCGACACCGCCGGAACCACAGCAGACGACGATGCGGGTGCCCGGGTCGTCGATGATCGCGTCGAGGTCGAGGAACGGAGGGGTCTTCACGCTGCTCCCTGGTTGCGGATCGATTCCGCCAGCTCGTACAGCCCCGCCAGGTCCACCCCGTCGGCCAGCAGCGGCAGGTCGTAGCGAGGGCGGGCGGCCTCGTCCAGCGCCAGTCTCTCCTGCCGCTCCAGCTCGGTGCGGTGGGCGTGCTCGGCGATCTCCTCGCTCAGGGCCTCGGCCACCGCGACCGCGGCGGAGCCGCCGTCGGCGAGCCCCGCGGCCTTGAGGCCGAGTGCCAGCTCGCTCGGGTCGAACCTGCCCTCGGCGGCGGCTTCCAGGATCTGGGCGGGAAGCAGCGACTCGCGGATCATGTTGATGAAGATCCCGCCGGGCGGGAGCCCGGCGGCGCGGAGTTCGCGCAGGCCGTCCAGGGTCTCCTGGACCGGCATCTCCTCCAGGAGTGTGACGAAGTGCACAGCGGTCTCCGGGGAGGACACGACGCCGTTCACCAGGTCGGCGTGGTTCTTGATCGGGCCGACCCTCGCCAGCCCCGCGACCTCGTTGGTCACGTTGAGGAAGCGCGCGATCCTGCCCGTCGGCGGGGCGTCCAGCACGACCGCGTCGTAGACCCTCCTGCCGTCCTTGCCCTTGCGCCGGACGGCCTCGCTCGTCTTGCCGGTGACCAGGACGTCGCGGAAGCCGGGGGCGATGGTGGTGGCGAAGTCGACGATGCCGATCTTGCTGAGCGCCCTGCCCGCTCTGCGCATGCCGTAGAACAGCTCGAGATATTCGAGCATGGCCTCCTCCGCGTCGATGGCCAGCGCGTAGACGTCCCCCCCGCCGGGCGCGACGGCGATCTTGCGCTCCTCGTACGGCAGCGGTGGCAGGTCGAAGACCCGGGAGATCCCTTGGCGGCCCTCGACCTCGACCAGCAGGACCTTTCCGCCGCCCGCCGCGAGGGCGAGCGCGAGTGCGGCGGCGACCGTGGTCTTGCCGGTGCCGCCCTTGCCTGTGACGACGTGAAGGCGTACGCCGTCCCAATCGGTGTCGCGAGCTCTCACTCTTCGAAGGCTACCCAACCGGTACTTGACAACTCCCCTGCCCCTTCCTCCGGAGGCCGGGCATCCGCGTGCTCCCCGGCCGGCGGAGGCGGGCCCGCCCGGGGGGTGTCCGCTCGGGGGTGTCTGCGCCGAGTGCCCGCGGAGGCGTTTTCCCCTGGTCGTCAGGGGGAGGCGGGCCGTACGCGTCGGGGCGGGACCCGGCGCGCGGCCCGGTGAACCGTGTGCGGCCGTCTCGCTAATCGATCGGACGCGGAAAGTAAATATGTAGATTCTCACAGCTTCTCGCGGTGAACCGTCCTGATCGTCGGTGCGGTTCGGCCGGGGAACCCGTGCCAGGACCCGCTCAGGGCCGGGCGGGGGCGGCGAGGTGCCGCAGAGGGCTCGGTGGGCCGTTCACCACGGGTGGTCTCGCTAATGTGTCCCGCATGACGAAATGGGAGTACTCGACGGTGCCGCTGCTGGTCCATGCGACGAAGCAGATTCTCGACAACTGGGGGCAGGACGGCTGGGAGCTCGTTCAGGTCGTGCCCGGCCCCAACCCCGAACAGCTGGTCGCCTACCTGAAGCGGCCCAAGCAGTGACGGGCGAGGAGAGACTGGCGGAACTCGGCCTGACCCTGCCGGAGGTGGTGCCGCCGCTGGCGGCGTACGTCCCGGCGGTGCGTTCCGGCGACTACGTCTACACCTCGGGGCAGCTCCCGATCGTGGACGGCAAGCTGACGACCACGGGGAAGGTCGGCGCCGAGGTGGACGTCGAGGACGCCTACGCGCTCGCGAGGGTGTGCGCGCTCAACGCCCTCGCCGCGGTCGCGTCGGTGGCCGGGGGGATGTCGAACATCGTCCGGATCGTCAAGGTGGTCGGCTTCGTGGCCAGCGCCCCTGACTTCACCGGCCAGCCGCAGGTCGTCAACGGCGCGAGCGACCTGTTCGCCGCGGTGCTCGGCGACGCGGGCAAGCATGCCCGCAGCGCGGTCGGCGTCGCCGTCCTCCCGCTGGACGCGCCGGTCGAGGTCGAGGTGATCGCAGAGGTTCGCTGAGGCCCCCGGGATGTCCGGGGTCGCGAAAGGCCCCGGACGGCCCGGTGAGGCCCGTCGACGGCGAATGAGGTAAACAGAGAGCGAAGGGGTCCGCCGGGGCCGTACGGGCGCCGTGAGGGCCCGGGGGAGCCATGTGGGCGTGCCGTCCGGGCGAGCGGCCCCAGGGGCGGCCGACGGTGGCCCAGGAGTGCTGGTTTTTGTCCGGATGGAGCTGCGTTTATCCGGTCAAGGCGATCCCTGTCCGGATGATGTGGTGATTGTCCAACGGATGTCCTGCTTGTCCGGGGCGGTGCCGTGCCACATGATGGACACTTCAACCGAGTGATGTTCTGTTGGAGGGTCTCAATGGGCGGTATCCCGCTCCCCGGTGAGCTGGGCGAACGTGCGCGCGACATTCTGGCGGGGCGGGTCGCCCCCGTTCCCGCCAGGGACGCCGCCACCGTTGTCGTCCTCCGTGAGGATGCCGGAGGACTGGAGGTCTACCTGTTGCGGCGCAAGGCGAGCATGGCCTTCGCCGCCGGGGCCTACGTGTTCCCCGGAGGGTCGGTCGATCCGCGCGACACCGACCAGGTGATCGCGTGGGCCGGCCCCTCGCCCGCCGCCTGGGGCGAGACATTCCGCGCCGACGAGCGGACCGCGAGGGGCCTGGTGTGCGCCGCCGTACGGGAGACGTTCGAGGAGTCGGGGGTGCTGCTGGCCGGGCCGTCCGCGGAGTCCGTCGTGTCCGACACCACCGGCGACGACTGGGAGGCCGACCGGCTCGCCCTGATCGACAAGACCTTGTCCTTCGCCGACTTCCTCGACAGGCGCGGTCTGGTCCTCCGCTCCGACCTGCTGCGTCCCTGGACGCACTGGATCACCCCCGAGGTCGAGGTGAGACGCTTCGACACCCGGTTCTTCGTCGCGGCGCTGCCGCCGGGCCAGCTCACCCGCGACGTCGGCGGGGAGGCCGACCAGGTCGCCTGGGTGCGGCCCGCCGACGCGCTCGGCCAGGGCGAGAGCGGCCAGATCTTCCTGCTGCCCCCGACGCACCGCACGCTCGTCGAGTTGAGCGCCTACGAGAGGGTGTCCGAGGTGCTCGCGGCCGAGCGCGAGATCGTGACGTTCATGCCGGAGGTCGCCGAGGTGGACGGGGAGATGCGCGTCGTGCTCGACGACGACTACCGGCTGGGCGCGCGATGAGCGGGTTGCGGATCCCCTTGGAGGGACCCGACGGAGCCGGCACGGACCACGTGTTCAACCTCCTCGCCCCCAACCCCTCCGAGATAACCCTGGACGGTACGAACACGTGGGTGATCGGCCTTCCGGAGAGCACGCGGGAGGTGTTCGTCGTCGACCCGGGACCGGACGACCACGAGCACCTCGCGCGGGTCGCCCGGCACCTGGAGGGCCGCAGGGTCGCCGCGATCCTGCTCACCCACGGCCACCACGACCACAGCGGCGGTGCCGCGACGTTCGCCGGGCTGGTCGGCGCGCCCGTCAGGGCGCTGGACCCCGCGCACCGGCTGGGCGAGGAGGGGCTCGGCGACGGGGACGTGCTCACGGCCGGAGACCTGGAGGTTCACGTCGTGGGCACGCCCGGTCACTCGTTCGACTCGCTCTGCTTCTGGGTGCCGCGGGATCGGGCGATCCTCACCGGCGACACGGTGCTCGGCCGCGGTACCACCGTGATCGCCTCGGACGGCGACCTGGCCGACTACCTGCGCTCCCTCGACCTGCTCCGGGCGAGGGCCGAGCAGGTCGGGGCCGAGGCGCTGCTGCCCGGCCACGGTCCGGTGCTGCCCGACCCGATCGGCGCCCTCGACGGCTACATCGCGCACCGGCGGCGGAGACTGGACCAGATCCGGGAGGTGCGGCGGCACGGCGCGGCGACGCCCGCCGAGATCGTCGAGATCGTCTACGCGGACGTGGACAGGTCGCTCTGGCCCCTCGCCGAGATGTCGGTCCGCGCGCAGCTCGCCTACCTCGACGGTTAGAGGCGGTCAGGCCGGGCGCGGAGGGCGGTCCGCTCCTTGGGGACCCGTTTTCGGAACGGTCCTTTTTCGGGTGCACCGCCCTCTGTGGCGCTTCCTGTCACCGGCGGATCAGCGCGAACGGTTGTGCAGCCGCTCCAGGTCCATGATGACCACGGCCTTGGCCTCGATGCGCAGCCAGCCTCGCTGGGCGAAGTCGGCCAGCGCCTTGTTCACGGTCTCCCGCGAGGCGCCGACCAGCTGGGCGAGCTCCTCCTGGGTGAGGTCGTGGTGGACCCGTACGCCGTCGTCGATCCGCTGGCCGAAGCGATCGGCCAGGTCGAGCAGGGCCTTGGCCACCCGGCCGGGCACGTCCGTGAAGACCAGGTCGGCCAGCACGTCGTTCGTACGGCGCAGGCGCTGGGCCAGGGCACGCAACAGGTGGAGGGCGACCTCGGGACGACCGGTCAGCCAGGGCCGCAGATCGTCGTGTCCGAGCCCGGCCAGGCGGACGTCGGTCAGCGCGGTGGCCGACGCCGTACGGGGGCGGGGGTCGAACAGGGACAGCTCGCCGAACATCTCGCTCGGGCCGAGCACGCTGAGCAGGTTCTCCCGGCCGTCTGGCGCGGTGCGGGAGAGTTTGATCTTGCCTTCGAGTACCACGTAGAGGCGGTCTCCGGTCTCGTTCTCGCTGAAGAGGGTCTGTCCCTTGGGCAGCTCCACCTCCGAGATGCTCGTGCGCAGCGCGGCGGCGCTCTCACGGTCGAGCGCGGCGAACAGAGGGGCCTTGCCCAGCACGTCGTCGGAGTTCACAGTGCCTCCTGTTTCACGGCTCACGCAGTTATTGTGACCCATCCCGCCGCGCCACTCTTCAGAGGGCCTTGAGCGTAGGCTGTCGGGGTGCTTCGCAACGTCAGCCCCGGTGGTGAATCCCAGCTTGCCCTGGTTCGTCGAGCTCGTCGGATGGATCGGATCCTGGCGAAAACCTATCCTGACGCCCACTGCGAACTCGACTTCCGTGATCCTCTTGAATTACTGGTCGCGACGATCTTGTCCGCCCAGTGCACGGACAAAAGAGTCAATACAGTCACTCCTACCCTTTTCGCCAAATATCCTACGGCGGAGGACTACGCCGGTGCCGACCGGGCCGAGTTGGAGGGGATCATCCGGCCGACGGGCTTCTTCCGCGCCAAGACCACCAGCATCATCGGCATGGCCCAGGCCCTGTGCGAGCGCCACGGCGGAGAGGTCCCCGGCAGGCTCAAGGACCTGGTGGCCCTGCCGGGAGTCGGGCGCAAAACCGCCAACGTCGTCCTCGGAAACGCCTTCGGAGTGCCCGGGATCACCGTCGACACCCACTTCCAGCGGCTCACCCACCGCTTCCGCTGGACCTCGCAGACCGATCCGGTGAAGATCGAACAGGTCGTCGCCGGACTCATCCCGAAGCGCGACTGGACGATGATGTCCCACCGCCTGATCTGGCACGGCCGCCGGATCTGCCACGCACGCAAACCGGCCTGCGGCGTCTGCCCGCTCGCCGCGCTCTGCCCGTCGTACGGCATCGGCCCCCTCGACCCGGCCCAGGCCGCCAAGCTGGTGCGTCCCGGACCTTTCTCGTGATCTCCCTCCTGCCCGTCGCCGGGTGACCGTCCGGCCGGCCTCCCCGGTGCCGGTGGATCCGCGAAGACCGGGAAGCGCGGGGCAGGGCATCGTGTTGCAGAGAACCGGAGGTATGCCTGTGGAAAAGGTCCCAGGGTGGTTGGAAACACTGGCGGAGCGGGTCACGGGGATGCCACCCCCGCCGCCGCTCCGTCCTCCGGCGTCCCGGGGGCGGCGGGCCGCGGTCCTCCTGCTCTTCGGCGAGGGGCCGCTCGGCCCGGACGTGCTGCTCATCCAGCGCAGCGCGCGGGGACGTACGCACGCGGGACAGCCCGCGTTCCCGGGGGGCGGGGTGGACCCCGAGGACGACGGCCCGATCGGCGCCGCGCTGCGCGAGGCGGGCGAGGAGACCGGTCTCGATCCGGCGGGCGTCCGGGTGCTCGGGACGATGTCCGAGCTGTACCTGAGCCACAGCGACAACCGGGTGACCCCGGTGCTGGGCTGGTGGCACACCCCCTGCGCGGTGCACGCGGCCTCGCCCGACGAGGTGGAGTCGGTGGAGCGGGTCCCGGTCGGCGAGCTCGTCGACCCCGCCAACCGGATGATCCTGCGCCACCCGAGCGGTCACCTGGGGCCGGCGTTCCGAGTGCGCGGGCTGCTGGTGTGGGGGTTCACCGCGGGAGTGCTCGACAGGGTGCTCGGCGGTTCCGGCTTCGAGCTTCCCTGGAACCGGTCACGGGTCGAGGACATCCCGCCCGACGTCCTCAACCTCGCGTCCCGTTGACAGGGCGAGGCCGAGGCGGGCCCAGTCGGCCACGTCCTCGTCGGGATCGAGGGTGAGCCGCCGCAGCGCGGCCAGGCCCGTCGGGTCCGGTGGGCTGCCCATGATGTTCGGCAGCGCGTACGCGGCCCCGTACCTTATCCGGGGATCGTCGTGCTCGGCGAGGGCGATCACCGACGGCAGCGCGCGGCGGTCCCTGAGATGGCCGAAGGCGATCAGCACCGAGTAGAGCACCAGGCGGTCCTCCTCCCGGATGGACATGGCCCGCAGCACCGGAAGCGTCCGGTCGACGAAGCCGAGCCGCCCCAGGATGTCGACCCCGAGCATCCGCTCGGCGGCGGTCTTCCCCGAGCACAGCCTCCGTGCCGCGGTGAAGGTCTCCAGATCGCCGCGTTCCTGTAACTGGGTGATCGCGTGCCAGCGTGCCGCACCCTCCTGATCGCGTTCTCGCAGCGCGGTCTCGATGAGAGAGTCCACCGCAGCCCCTCCGATCATCGCCATCCGGCCACGATAACCGCAGACGGCTCACAGAAGGTGTGCACGCGCGGGGCGACTGCTGGATACCGTAAGGGAGTGAGCGGTGATCTCCTCGATCTCATCCTGATCGCCCTGATGGTGGCCTTCGCGGTGTCGGGATACCGCCAGGGGTTCATCATCGGGGCCCTGAGTTTTGTCGGTTTCGTCGGTGGCGGCCTGCTAGGCATGTTCATCGCCCCGCCCATCGCCGGAGCGGTGGTCGACGGCGAGACCGAGCGTGCCCTGCTCGCGATCGTCATCGTCTTCCTCACCGCCACGGTCGGGCAGTTCGCCTCGTCCACGATCGGCGCGGTGGTCCGCAGCCATGTCACCTGGGAACCCGCCAAGGTCGTCGACGCGGTCGGCGGCACCTTCGCCAGCGCCTTCTCCGTGCTGATCATCGCGTGGCTGATCGGCTCGCTGGTGGCGTCGTCGCAGTTCACGTTGATCAGCGAGCAGGTGAACAGGTCCCTGCTGCTGAGCACGGTCGACCAGACGCTGCCCAGCGCGGCCAAGGACCTGCAGGTGCCGTTCAAGAACTTCATCAACACCTCCGGCTTCCCCAAGGTGTTCGACGCCATAGGGGGCGGCCAGCTCGTCGACGTCTCGCCGCCCGACCAGAGCGTGGCGAAGGGCAACAAGCAGCTCACGCGGGCGCGCCGGGGCATCGTGAAGGTCCAGGGCGTGGCCACGAGCTGCCGCAAGCACATCGAGGGCACCGGGTTCGTCTACGCCCAGAACAAGATCATGACGAACGCGCACGTGGTCGCCGGGGTCAACCAGGGCCTGCAGGTCACCGACTACCTCAACAAGACCCACCCGGCCAAGGTCGTGCTCTACAACCCCGACCGGGACATCGCCATCCTCCACGTCCCCGGGCTCAACATGCCGATCCTGCACTTCGACGGCACCGCGAAGAAGGGCGACGACGCGATCGTCGCCGGATTCCCGCACGGCCACGGCTACACCATGAACGTGGCACGCATCCGGGTGCAGCAGAAGGCGAAGGGCCTCAACATCTACGAGCGCAAGTCCGTCGTCCGCGACGTGTACGCCATCCGCGGCCTGGTCCGCCAGGGCAACTCGGGTGGTCCGCTGCTCACCCCCGACGGCAAGGTCTACGGTGTCGTCTTCGCCGCGGCCCTCGACCAGCAGGAGACCGGCTACGTGCTCACCGCCGCGGAGGTCGCACCGGACGCCGAGGACGGCTCCAAGCTCTTCAACCGGGTCGACACCCAGGAGTGCGACCAGAACTAACCCTTCGAGACACCCACCCCCGAAAACCCGGCGAACGGCTCCCGAAGCCCTTCGCGGACCGTCAGCGGACCGTCACGGCCTCGCCCTCACCGCCGGGCGGAGGAGGGAGGAGGGTCACAGAAGGGCCTCGATCCTCGCGATGGCCACATCGGCTTCCAGGTCGTCGAGCTCGTGGGCGGTCCTGGCGATCAACTCGTACGGCATTCCGTAGCGGCTGATCCGGTCGGCGCCCCGTACGAACAGCGTCGCGGCCCCGCGCCGGTTGCCCCGCTGCAGATGGGTGAGGCCGACGCAGATCTGCGCCAGCCCCTGCCAGAGCTCGCGCTCCTCGGAGGGGGAGGTCTTCCAGCGGCCCTCAAGCACCTCGTGGGCGTGGAAGGGCCGCCCCTCGCCGAGCAGGCGGCGCGCCTCGGAGATCGCCTCCTCGGCGCTCGGCGCGTAGTCGTCGGGGACGCGCTCCACGCCCTCGGCGCCGTGAGGCAGCGGGCGTCCGTACGCGTCGCGGGGGCGCCGGTTGCGCGGCCTGCCGTCGGGATCCCGGTCGCGTTCCCTCATCGATCGGGTTCCGGGTCGGACAGCCAGGCCACGAGCTCGGAGTCGAACTCCTCGGGGCGCTCCTCGTGCGGGAAGTGCCCGGCACCCTCGATGAGCCGCCACCGGTAGGGGGCGGCGACGTAGCGACCGGAGCCCTGGGCGGTGCGCGGCAGGGTGTGCCTGTCGAGCTCGCCGTGCAACTGCAGGGTCGGCACGTTGATCTGGGTGCGCATGGTCCTCGCGTAGCGCCACCCGTCAGGGCGGAGCTGGGAGCGGCCGAACCAGCGGTGATACTCCAGCGCGCAGTGCGAGACGTTGCGAATGCGGAACGCGTCGCGGTAGGTCTTCGCCACGTTCTCCTCCGGCCAGCCGGGCCCCGACCACCGATCGAGCAGACGCCCCACCCTGGCGCCGGAGTTGGCGGTGAGGCGCCGTTCGGGAAGCAGCGGCAGCTGGAAGCCCAGCGCGTAGCGGGCCGCCCTGAACTGGCCGAAGGGTTCGGTGAACAGCGCGGTACGCAGGCGCCGGGGGTGCGGTGCCGAGACCGGGACCAGCCGCAGGACCGCCTTGGGATTCGTCACGGCCATGGTCCAGGCGAGCAGCCCGCCCCAGTCGTGGCCGACGACGACGGCACCGGTCTCGCCCAGCGCCCGGATCAGCCCTGCCGCGTCGGCGGCCAGGGTGTGCAGGTCGTAGCCGCGCGGAGGCTTGTCGCTGGCTCCGTAGCCCCGCAGGTCGACGGCGACGGCGCGATAGCCCGCCGCCGGGAGCGAGGCGAGTTGGTTGCGCCAGCTCCACCAGAACTGCGGGAACCCGTGGAGCAGCAGCACCAGAGGGCCCGTACCGGCCTCCACGACGTGGAAGCGGGTGCCGCCGGCGTGGACGGAACGGTGGGTCCACGGGCCCTCGATCCTGACCAGGGACTCGTCGGGTCTGCTCACTGGCTCGGTCTCACCGGCTCGCGGTGATCACCCGTGTGGCCGGCCGTGACCGGGGCCGTGTCGAGAACGGGATCGTGCCCGCCGCCCTTGATGGTCTTGAGCGAGCGCAGCGTCCGCTTCATCCCGGTCAGGCCCTGGAGACGCTGTATGCCGAGGAAGACCAGCAGAGCGGCCACGAGCAGGTAGAACACGGTGACGATCAGGAAGGCGAGCCAGGTCCACACGCCCGCGGCGGCCAGGGCGTAGGCGATCGTGAAGGAGACGAGGATCAGGCACAGGTGCGCCATGAACGCCGCGGCGCCGAAGAGCCCCGCCGCCATACCGACCCGTTTGGCGTCGAACCTGAACTCGGCCTTGGCGAGTTCGATCTCGGCGCGCACCAGGGTGGATATGTGGTCACTGGCGGCGGCGACCAGCGCGCCCAGTGACTCCTCCTGTGGTTCCGCGGGCGGGATGTGTGTCATGGACGATCTCCTATCGAGGGCCTTTGCCGAACATCATGCTGCGCGTCGAGGTGGTCGCGCACGCACACCCGTAGCGGAACCGGCGCCGCGAGCACGCCGGGGGTCGTCGCGTACGTGTCATCACATACCTGCGTCATCAAGACTTCAGACTTTAGTCCCGAGGAGGAAGGGAGGCGTGGGGCTGCACCGGTTTGGTGAGGTCTCGGCTGTCCGGTGGTGAGAACCTGCACCGCGGACCCGCCGGGCGGGGGGCGGATGAGGCCGGTGCGGGACCGCTGGGCTCTTGACCGGGACGGCGACCGCCGGGACGACTCCCGGCCCCTGAGCGAGGGAGTGCCCGGTTCCCGCGGGCTGCGGGGGCCTCCGGCCGTGAAGATGATGTTCAACGGGCCGGGTGCTACCCCGGCGGCGGGCCGGTGAACATCGCCGGGCCGATGAAAGCCGACGAGAAAAGGGCCTTCCGGCGGGAGGAGCGGGGACTCGGAGTGCTCAAAGGCTCCGGGTGGGCCGCGTCCCCTCGGCCCACCCGGGTGTCCCGGTCCGCTCAGTCCTCGCTCTTGGCGCTGGGCAGCTTCTCCGAGATGAGGTTCATCACCGTGCTGTCGGCGAGAGTGGTGACGTCACCGACGCTGCGGTTCTCCGCCACGTCACGCAGGAGGCGCCGCATGATCTTCCCGGAGCGGGTCTTGGGCAGCTCGGGGACCACGAGGATCTGGCGCGGCTTCGCGATCGGGCCCAGAGCCTTGGACACGTGGGCGCGCAGCTCGGCCGCGATGTCCTCGCCCTCCTCGGCGTTGCCGCGCAGGATCACGAACGACACGATGGCCTGCCCGGTCACCGGGTCGGTCGCGCCGACCACGGCCGCCTCGGCGACCTTCGGGTGGGAGACCAGCGCCGACTCGACCTCGGTGGTGGAGATGTTGTGCCCGGAGACGAGCATGACGTCGTCCACCCGGCCGAGCAGCCAGATGTCGCCGTCCTGGTCCTTCTTGGCGCCGTCGCCCGCGAAGTACATGCCCTCGAAGCGAGACCAGTAGGTGTCGATGTAGCGCTGGTCGTCACCCCAGATGGTGCGGAGCATCGACGGCCACGGGTCGCGGATCGCGAGGTAGCCGCCACCGCCGTTGCCGACGCTCCGGCCCTGGTCGTCGACCACGTCGGCGGTGATGCCGGGCAGCGGGCGCATGGCCGCGCCGGGCTTGCCCTCGGTGACGCCGGGCAGTGGGCTGATCATGACGGCGCCGGTCTCGGTCTGCCACCAGGTGTCGACGACCGGGGTACGGTTGCCGCCGATGTGCTCGCGATACCAGACGTAGGCCTCGGGGTTGATCGGCTCGCCGACGCTGCCCAGGATCCGCAGGGACGACAGGTCGTGCTTGGCGGGGATGTCGTCGCCCCACTTCATGAACGTACGGATGGCCGTCGGGGCCGTGTAGAGCAGCGTGACCCCGTACTTCTGCACGATCTCCCAGAACCGGCCGCGGTGCGGGGTGTCCGGGGTGCCCTCGTAGATGACGCTCGTCGCGCCGTTGGCGAGGGGGCCGTACACGATGTAGGAGTGGCCGGTCACCCAGCCGATGTCGGCGGTGCACCAGTAGACGTCGGTGTCGGGCTTGAGGTCGAACACCGCGTTGTGGGTGTAGGCGGTCTGGGTGAGGTAGCCGCCGGTGGTGTGCAGGATGCCCTTGGGCCTGCCGGTCGTCCCGCTGGTGTAGAGGATGTAGAGCGGGTCCTCGGCGTCGTTCGGCCGCGCCTCGTGGACGTCGGACTGGCGGTCCACGACGTCGTGCCACCAGACGTCCTTGTCAGTCTGCTCCACGTCCTGGCCGGTCCGCCTCACGACGAGGACGTGCTCGATGCCGGGGCACTCCTTGACGGCCTCGTCCACGGTCGGCTTGAGCGCGCTGGGCGCGCCGCGGCGGTAGCCGCCGTCGGCGGTGACCACGAGCTTGGCGTCCGCGTCCAGGATCCGGCCGCTGAGCGCGGTCGCGGAGAATCCGCCGAACACCACCGAGTGGACCGCGCCGATGCGGGCGCAGGCCAGCATCGTGATCGGCAGCTCGGGGATCATCGGCATGTAGATCGCGACCCGGTCGCCCTTGCCGACGCCCAGCTCGGTGAGCGCGTTGGCGGCCTTGGAGACCTCGCGCAGCAGGTCGGAGTAGGTGAGCGTACGGGTGTCGCCCTCGGGCTCGCCCTCCCAGTGGTAGGCGACCTTGTCACCGCGGCCCGCCTCCACGTGGCGGTCGACGCAGTTGTAGGCGATGTTGAGCTCGCCGCCGACGAACCACTTGGCGAAGGGCGGGTTCCACTCAAGGGTGGTGTCCCAGCGCTTGGACCAGGTCAGGCGATCCGCCTGCTTCTCCCAGAAGGCGAGGCGGTCCCGTTCGGCCTCCGCGTAGGCGTCGGCGGTCACGTTCGCGGCCGCGGCCAGGTCGGCAGGAGGTGCGAACCGCCGGGTCTCCCGCAGTAGGTTCGACAGCGTCTCCTGGGTCTCACGCGACTTGGAACCAGGGTTCTCCGGGGCCACTACGCACTCCTCACATACTGCTATCGACGGTCGTGTCCCACTTCACCAGGCCACGCGTGTCCGCCACAAGAGGTCTAGACAGGTCTGTACCAATCGGTAATGAGGGACCATATATGTTCAAAACGCCTCATATCCAGGGAGGTCTCCCCACCGAACGTTGCGTTTTCGACACCGTAGGAATGTGGACGGCGTTGTTCAACGTGCGTTAGCGAGGTGGTGCGCCGGACGGTGTCATGCGCTCGGTGAACGGTTCGCGCGCCGTTTCCCGAGCCGCTTCCGGCAACCCCTCCGAGAGGTCCCCCGAAGGCGGGGTGCTCGGAGGAGGTCTTCCCGGAGGTCTCCCGAAGGCGGCCTTGCGAGAGGTCTCCGTGAGCGGTCTCCGGGGGGCGGGACGCTTGCGAGGGTGTCCTTCCCGGGGTCCCCCGCGCATCTCAAGGTCGTCTCCCCGGGGGAAGGGGTCTTCCGGAGCGGCAGGACGCGGCCCGGAGTGCCCCATGGCCTGCCCGAAGTCCCGCCGAACGGCCCCGATAGGGTCGGGCAGCGTGAGCGACCCATTGGCTGTCATCGCGGAAATGCCCGGAGTGTCCGAGGCGGTCACCGACGCGCGCAAGGCCGTCGACCGGCTCTACGGGCACCGCGTGCTGCGACGTAAGAGCCCGGAGGTGTCGGCCAGATCCGCGTTACGCGGCGCACGCGCGTCAGCCGCCCTGGAGGGCGTGGACGTGCCCCTCGAAGCCATCCCCGAGGTCACCGATCCCGTGGTGCAGGGCGCGCTGCGTGTCTCGGCCGAACTGGGGCGACTCGGCGCGACCTGGCGTTCGGCGCCCCGCCAGGTGCTGGCCAGGCTGCACACGCTCGCGGCCTCGGGGCTCGTCGGAGACGGTGGGGGCGCGGGCGGCGCGGGAGTCCTTGGCCGCCCCAGGGGCGTCGCCGAGGCGTCCGACCCGCTCGACCTGGGGGCCGCCCCCGGGCCGCAGGAGACGGTGGCACGGGTGGACGGGCTGGTCCGGCTGGTGACGGCCTCGTCGACGGCCCCCGCCCTGGTGCTCGCCGCCGTCGTACACGCGGAACTGGCCGTGCTGCGCCCGTTCGGTACGGCGGACGGTGTGGTCGCGCGGGCGGCGGAGCGGTTGACGCTCGTGGAGTTCGGTCTGGACCCGAAGTCGCTGGTGGCCGTCGAGGTGGGCCATCTCGAACTCGGCCCCGCCTACGGTGAGGGGTTGCGGTCGTATCTGAGCGGCACTCCCGAGGGCGTCGCCGCGTGGGTGCGGCACTGCGCGTCGGCGGTCACGCTGGGCGTACGAGAGGCCACGGCGATCTGCGAGGCCATGCAACGCGGCTGACCTCGGCCTGCCCGTCCGCTCGCTCATTCGTGTCGCCGAGTGACGGCCGGCCCGGTGTTCGCTCACCGAGCGTCACCGATTACGGACATTCGGCGGGATCGGTTCTCACATACCGACGGCGCCCCTGGTGTGGGGGCGCCGTCGCCAACATGTCCTGACCGAGTTACCAAGCGTGCACCTGAATCGCTGGAGCGGGACAAGCCCGATCCAGCGCGCCTCCCGCGGCTGACGGCGCGTGGGTACTCGGCGGCCATGCCCGGACGAGTGGTCCGTAAAACCTTTGTACGTCCGATCCGCGCAGATGGGAACCCCTGAGAGCAAGACCTTTACGGATCAGGGGACATTAGTGGACGAATCCTCCCTTATGTCGTTTCGTGCTTCGCCGAGCACGCCCGATGCGGCGTCCGGCCGGTGAGGTGACGCCGCGGTGGCGATCACCGAGCGTCATCACTGTTCGTGTGTGCGTGGGGCGTGTCGCGGTGGGACCGTGTCCGGAGCCTGGACCGTTGCATTAAAAAAACTGACGGGAATCAAGGATTACTCCTCGACGAAACTTGAGTTGATCGGGCAGCATGAGGTGTTATCTCCCCAAACCGGAGTAACTGCGCAGGTCGCAACACGGCCTTCTCGCTGTGCTCCGGTCGGTGTTCGAAGGCTTTCTTCTGAAACGGGGCCGGCTCTACCCCCCCAGAGCCGGACCGGTTGGCGACCCCCGCTCTCTCCCCCCCCGGCGGGGGTCGCCCTTTTTCCGCGACCGCCCCTGCCCCGGCGGCATGTCTTCCCGCCCTTCCGTTCGGCGGCCGGTTTTCCACAGGCTCCTCCCTGTTGGCAGGGTTATCCACAGTGCGGCGTTCGGTTTCCCCCGGAGGGGAGGCCATCGCGGAAAGTGAGGCTCCCGCATCCCAGGGAGGCATCCGTGGACCGTCCGCTGGTCATCACCGAAGACCACGATCTGCTCGACGACCTGCTTCGTGTCGCCGCCGCGGCCGGAGCCGAGCTCGATGTCGCCCACGTGCCCGCGCACGCCCGGCCCTACTGGAACCGCGCCCCACTGGTCGTCGTCGGGGGCGACGTGGCCGACGCCCTGGCCGCGACAGGACCGCCACCCCGCTCCCGTGTCTTCCTCGCCACCCATGCCTCCGAAGATCCCGACACCTGGCGCAAGTGCGTCGCGGTCGGTGCTCAGGGCGTGCTGGAGTTGCCCGCCGCGGAGCGACAGCTGGTCGACGAGTTCGCCGACGCCGCCGAGCCGCCCGCGAGACCCGGTTCCGTGGTGTGTGTCGCGGGAGGGCGAGGAGGAGCGGGAGCCAGCGTCCTGGCGGGTTCGCTGGCGCTGGCCGCGTCCCGGCGGCGCATCCACACCCTCCTCGTCGACGCCGATCCGCTCGGCGGAGGTCTCGACCTCCTTCTCGGCCAGGAGGAGTCCGACGGGGCGCGCTGGTCCGACCTGGTCGCCCGTGAGGGCAGGGTGAGCCATACCGCGCTCCAGGCGGCCCTGCCGACCTTCGCCGGGCTGACGTTGCTCTCCTTTCATCGGGGCGAGGTCGATCCGATCCCGGCCGAGGCGATGCGCTCGGTCCTTGAGGCGGGCCGCAGGGGCTTCGACCTGGTGATCGTCGACCTGCCGCGCCATCTCGACGAGGCCGCGGTGGAGGCGCTCGGACGAGCCGCCACGACCCTCCTGGTCGTCACCGCCGACGTGCGTGGCGTGCTCGCCGCGGCCCAGGTGCTCACCGGGCTGCGCGGGCACACGGGTGAGGTGCGGGCCGTCGTGCGCAGCGGGGTCCTGAACGACGACGTGGTGGCGGCCTCGCTCGGCATCCCGCATGGTGGCAGCCTCCCCGACCAGCCTCGTCTGGCCGCCGCGCTCGACAGGGGGGACGTCCCCCCTGTCGGCCGCCGCACCTCTCTTGGGCGGTTCTGCTCCGCGTTCCTGCACGAGTTGTTCGGGCCGGACGCGTGAAGCGGGCCGAGACAGCCGTGACGGTCTCGCCGGAGCTGGTGGAGGCGGTCCGCGTACGGCTGGCCCGAACGGGCGTCGAGCCGAGTGCCGCGCACGTCGCGGTCGCGCTGCGAGCCGAGCGGGCGATGCTCGGTGACGCGGAGATCCTGGCGGTGGCCCGGGTCCTGTGCGCCGACCTCATCGGGGCCGGTCCTCTGGAGCCGTTGCTGGCCGAGGCCGAGGTCACCGACGTGCTGGTGAACGGCCCGCGCGAGGTGTGGGTCGACGACGGCGGCGGGCTGCGCCCGACCTCCATCGTCTTCCCGAGCGAAGACGCTCTCCGGCGGCTGGCGCAGCGTCTCGCCTCCGCCGCGGGCAGGCGCCTCGACGACGCGTGCCCGTACGTCGACGCCCGCCTCGCCGGAGGCGTCCGGCTTCACGCCGTCCTTCCACCCGTGGCGCCCAACGGCACCTGCCTCTCCCTGAGGCTCCCGCCCAGACGCACCTTCACCCTCCCCGACCTGGTCGAAGCGGGCGCGATCAGGGCCGACAGTGTCTCCGTTCTCACGGCGGTGATCGAGTCGAGACTCGCCTTCCTGGTCACGGGCGGCACGGGCACGGGCAAGACGACCTTGCTCTCCGCCCTGCTCTCCCTGGCCCACCCCGGTGAGAGGCTGCTGCTGGTCGAGGACTCGGCGGAGCTGAGACCACTTCACCCCCACGTCGTCCGTCTGGAGTCACGCCCGGCCAACCTTGAGGGCGCGGGTGGTGTCGGCCTGCGCGACCTCGTCCGTCAGGCCCTGCGGATGCGCCCCGACCGGCTTGTCGTCGGAGAGGTGAGGGGGGCCGAAGTCGTTGACCTCCTCAACGCCCTGAACACCGGCCATGAGGGAGGCTGCGGCACCCTGCACGCCAACACCGCGACTGATGTGCCACCCCGTCTGGAAGCGCTGGGATGTGCGGCGGGTCTCAGCCGGGAGGCGGTCCACAGCCAGATCGCCGCCGCCCTGGATGTCGTCGTCCATCTCACCCGTGAGCGTGCCGACGGACGTCGCCGGGTCGCCGAGATATGCATGCTGGTCCGCCGCCCCTCTGGGCTGGTCGAGGCCGAACCGGCCCTCACCTTCGCTCCGGACGGACAGGTGACCCCCGGCCCAGGCCTGCCCGCCCTCACGGCCCGAGCGCCAGGCATCCCCGTCTCGCTCACTTCCCGTCACAGACATCACATCTCACCTAAAACATCCCAAGCTGAAGCGCCCCGAGTCGAAGTTTCCCCAGCCGAAGTTTCCCGAGACGGAGCGCCCCGAGTCGAAGTTTCCCCAGCCGAAGTTTCCCGAGACGGAGCTTCCCAAGCCGGGATGTCCCAAACGGGAGCGTCCCGGGCCGGAGCGTCCCCAGTTGGAGTGCCCCAAGTCGGAATGTCCCCAGCGGAAGCGCTCAGAGTCGGGATGTCCCCAACTGGAGCGTCCAGAAGCGGAGCCTCCGGAGTCGAAGCTCCTTCAGCGGCCACTTCCTTCAGGGGCATCCCCTACGAGGGAGGTGCTTTCCCGCTTCCCCGCGGCCCATCACCGGATATCCAAGAGCCCTCACGTCATTCTTCGCGTCCGCGAAAGCTTTCTCCCGACATCGCGGATTCAGGTCCGGCTCTGTCCGCGTCCCATCACCGCCGTGAGCCTGCTGCGGGTGCTGCGGGCTTCGACGAGTCGGCGGCATGGTCGGTGCCACGGTCGCTGTCACGGCTGGTGACATGATGGCGCCCGCCCTGGTCCTTGCCGCTCTGGCGGCGTGGCTGTGGCTGGGGGCGGACCTCGGCGCCGCTCGCCTGCGCCGGATGAGGCGTCGCCGTCCGGTCGTGCGGGGTTCCCTCCACGAGAGGTTCACCGCGCGGGCACGGCCTTCCAAACGGGCGGACGCCTGGCGGCTCGCGTCGATCGAGCTGTGCCAAGGGCTCTCCGCCGAGCTGGCGGCGGGTCGGACGGCGGGCGAGGCGCTGGCGCGGGCCGTGGGGGCAGCGGGTTTTCCCGATCCCGTGGCCCTGCGCCCGCTGGTCGCGGCTGCGAGAGACGGAGGTGACGTTCCGGCCGCTCTGCTGGCCGTGGCACCCGAACACGGCGGCGAGGCGTTCCGAGGGCTGGCCGCCTGCTGGAAGGCGAGCGTGACCGCCGGGGCGGGCCTGGCCGTTCTCGTCGACCGCGTCGCCGGTTCTCTGCGAGAGGCCCAGGCTCATCGTCACGAGGTCGCCGCCCAGCTCGCCGGACCCCGCGCCACGGCCCGGCTGCTGGCGGCTCTGCCCGTTCTCGGCCTGCTGATGGCAGCCGGTCTTGGCATGCGTCCGCTGCACTTCCTGTTCGGCGGCCCGGCGGGTGTGGGCTGTCTGGTCGTCGGTCTCGCGCTCGACGCCTGTGGTCTGTGGTGGACCCACCATCTGGTCACTCGTGCTCAGCGGGTCTGACAGCCGTGTGTCCGGGCCGTGCGTCCGGGCCGTGCGTCCGGGCCGCGTGTTCAGGCGGCGTGTTCAGGCGGCGTGGCCCGGAGGCGAGGAAGCCAGGACATGGGGTGAGGAGGATGTCAGGAAGCCGGGACGTGAGGTCGGGGGAGGCGAAAAGCGCAGGACGTGGGGAGGAAAGGTAATGATCATCTTGCTTGCCGTGGTGCTCGCCGGAATCGCCGGACGACTGTGGAGCACCCGGAGAGAACCATCCGACCGGCTGCGCCACGTGTGGGGTTCACCTCACCCGGCAGGGATCCCCGGGGTGGGGCAGCCGACTGGGTTCCCCGGGGCGCGGCAGGAGACGGAAGCACCCGCGTTCTCCGCTGCGGGGACGGCCCGAGAGCCTGCGGGGATGCTCCGAGAGCCGAGAGCGGGGACGGCTCGGGAGCCAAGGGGGAGGCGGCGGCAGGGCCGGGGTGAGCTCGTGATCGCCGTGGCTCCGGGGCTGGCGGTGTTCCTGGCGGTGGGCGGTCTGCCGGGAGTGGTGATGGGTGTCGCCGGCTTCTGGATCGCACTGGTGATCCTGCGCAGGCGGGAGCCCCCCGAACTTCGTGAGGAGCGCCGGCGGCTGACCGCGGATCTGCCGCTCGCGGCCGACCTCATGGTCGCCTGTCTGCGCGTCGGTCAGCCGATCACGGGAGCCATCGACGTCACGGTGGAGGCGATCGGGGGGCCGCTGGGCGAGAGATTGGCCTGGGTGAGTGGCCAGTTGAGGCTGGGAGCCGCACCGGAGGACGCTTGGCGTGCTCTGGCCTCCGAGCGTCCGCTCGCCCTTTTGGCCCGTGCGATGACCCGGGCCGCGTCGAGCGGCGCACCGGTGGCCGATGTCCTCACCAGGCTCTCGGATGACTCCCGCCGTGTCGCCCGCGCCGCGTCCGCGGCGGCGGCCCGACGGGTCGGGGTCCAGGCCGTCGCTCCCCTGGGACTGTGTTTCCTGCCCGCGTTCGTCTTCCTGGGCATCATCCCCGTCGTGGCCGGCCTCGCCGGAGAGGTGCTGCTCCCCTGAGTTATCCACAGACTTTTCCTCGCCGGGAGGGGTTATCCACAGAAAAATGGTGTTGCCTGTGGATAAACGTCCGGGAATTTCCTCATTGAGAACCTGGAAGGGCCTCCCATCCGTCGGTGAGTTCGAAGAGAGCCTTTCGTACCGCTAGGCGCTTTTTTCACTTTCCGAGCTGTGGATAACCGGAGGCTCTTTCCCCAGAACGCGGTTCGGGTCAGCGGCGCCTGGGACGTATGGAGAACCCTGACGGTGCCGACGCCGGGCGGTGGGTCCGGCGGAGATCTCCAGGAGGAGCAGATGGCTCAAGCGAGTGTTGTTCGCACGAGGCGCGACCGGTCGCGGTGGTTGCGCGCCCGATGGGCGCTGCTGGTCGCCGGCGCGCACCGTGACCGAGGCATGTCCACCGCCGAGTACGCGGTCGGGACGATCGCCGCCTGCGCTTTCGCCGCCCTTCTCTTCAAGGTGGTGACGAGTTCCGATGTCCAACAGATGATCACAAGTCTGATCAATCGAGCGCTCACCGTGGCCGGATGATTCTCCCGGCATCGTTGATCTCCTCCCGCCGGTCGGACTCCCGCCGGTCGGACTCCCGCCGGTCGGACTCCCGCCGGTCGGACTCCCGCCGGTCCAGGGGGTCGGTGACAGCGGAGACGGCTGCGGCGCTGCCCGCCCTCATGGTCGTTCTGGGAGCCGGGCTGTGGGCCGTGGCGGCGGTCGAGGCGCGACTGGAGTGTGTGGACGCCGCGCGAGCCGGGGCCAGGGCCGCTTCGCGCGGTGAGTCCCTTGAGCGGGTCCGGGGTGGTGTGTTGTCCGTGGCTCCGCCGGGCGCCGTGGTCACGGTGGCCCGGAGCGCGGAGGTGACACGGGTGGAGGTGTCCGCGAACGTCAAACCCCGATGGGGTGCCTCACTCCCGGGCGTGACCGTTCACGCGACCGCCGTGTCCATCACCGAGCCAGGGCTGGAGCGGTAGGCCAGGCATCGCTCGTGATCGGGTTCGCGGCGACAGACGGCCATGGTCACGGTTACGTGCGGTGCCTGCGGCGCCGCACGAGTCAGGTGTCGGAGGGGACGCGGAGAGCCGGTCGAGGGATGGGGAGCCGAGGGCGAGGAAGAGGGCACGAGGAAGAGGAGGGAGGTGGCCATGACCCGGCGGGAAGCCGGTGCGGACCGAAGGCGAGGGACCGGTATGAACCGGGAGCATGGCCGGCGCGAACGCGAGAACACGGACGCGAGGCAAGAACGCGAACGCGAGAACACGGACGCGAGGCAAGAACGCGAACGCGAGAACACGGACGCGAGGCAAGAACGCGAACGCGAGACAAGAACACGGACGCGAGACAAGAACACGGACGCGAGACATGTGCGGGAACGGGGGACACGGGAGACATGGCCGATGCGGGCAGGGAGGACACACAGCGGGGTTCGGCGACGATCTGGACGGTCGGGCTCATGGCGCTGGTCTTCGCGGTCGCGATGGCGGTCGTGTTCGCGGGCATGGCCAGGGTCGCACGCCACCGGGCGCAGAGCGCCGCCGACCTGAGTGCGCTCGCCGCCGCCCGACTCGCCTTCGCCGATCCGGGCCGGAGTTGCCTGAGGGCCTCCTCTCTCGCTGCGGACAACGGGGCCAGGATCACCCGCTGCTCTCTCGGTGAGGGTGGTGTCGCGGACATCGAGGTGGTCATGGAGGTCTCGCTACCTTTGAAAGGGACGGTGGCGATCACCTCCAGGGCACGCGCGGGACCTGTTCACATCGCTGATCCAGGACCTTGACGGCGGATCGAGCACAGCGGCGGTGAAGGGCTCATCCGCCGTCCGCCACCCCGGCGGCCCTCCCGCCTGCCACATCCGAGGCGTCCTGAGTGTCGGGGGAGAGCAGGGGCGCGTCCGCGGGGCCCTGGGGAAGTGGGGACATGTTCGCCGGTTCCTGCGGGAGCAGGGATGCGTCCGTGTCCTCGGGGAGGGTGTCTGTGTCCTCAGGGAGGAGGTCAGGGAGGAGGTCTGTGTGTTCAAGGAGGGTGTCCGCGGGCTCTGGAGGGAGCGGGGGCGCGTCCGTGTGCTCAGGGGAGAGCAGGACGGCGAGAAGGCGCAGGGCCCCGGCCTTGTCGAGAGGTTCGTTGCCGTTGCCGCACTTGGGAGACTGGATGCACGACGGGCAGCCGCGCTCGCACTCGCAGGAGGCGATGGCCTCGCGGGTGGCCGTGAGCCAGTCGCGCGCGCGGGCGTAACCGCGTTCGGCGAAACCGGCGCCTCCCTCGTGGCCGTCGTAGACGAAGACGGTGAGCACCCCGGTGTCGGGATGGAGTTCGGTGGAGACGCCTCCGATGTCCCAGCGGTCGCAGGTCGCGAAGAGCGGCAGCAGGCCGATGGAGGCGTGTTCGGCCGCGTGAGCGGCGCCGCCGAGGTCCAGGCCCTCCTCGGCGAGGGGAAGGATCGCCGAGGTGGGCAGCGTCCACCAGACGGCCCGGGTCCGTAGCGTGCGGGGGGGCAGGTCGAGGGGTTCGTCTCCCATAAGCTCACCGCTCTGGACGCGGCGCTTGAGATAGGCCACGACCTGGCTCCTCACCTCGACCGCGCCGAAATGGAGCTCTCCCTGACCGAGGGGATGCGAGCGAAGGGACTCGATGACCGAGATATCGGTGACATCCCTGGCGAAGGTCGTGTAGTCGGGAGTGCCCGCCTCGACCAGTGCGACCCCCGCCTCCAGGTCGAGTTCGGCCACCAGGAACGTCTCTCCCTGGTGCACGTAGACGGCACCGGTGTGCACGGCCGAGTGGGCGGAGGGTTCGTCCACGGTGCCGAGCAGCCGTCCGGTGGACATCTCGACGACCTGGATGGGCGCGGCGCCCGCTCCCCGGATGTCGGCGAGGTCGGTGGCGCGTCTCCTGCTGGTCCAGAACCACCCTGTGGCGCGTTCCCTGAGCAGGCCGTCCTCGACCAGATCGGCGAGCACTTCCTTGGTGGTCGGGCCGAAGATGTCCAGTTCGTCGTGGGTGAGCGGGATCTCGGCCGCCGCCGCGCACAGATGGGGTCCCAGCACGTACGGGTTGCCGGGGTCGAGCACGATGGTCTCCACGGGACGGCCGAAAAGGGCCTCCGGATGGTGGACGAGGTAGGTGTCCAAGGGGTCGTCCCTCGCGATCAGCACCGCCAGCGCGTCCTGCCCGTCCCGTCCCGCCCGCCCGGCCTGCTGCCAGAGAGAGGCGCGGGTCCCGGGCCATCCCGCGATGAGCACGGCGTCCAGCCCGGAGACGTCGACGCCGAGTTCCAGCGCGTTGGTCGTCGCCAGGCCGAGCAGTTCGCCGGAGCGCAGGGCCTTTTCCAGGTTCCTGCGATCTTCGGCCAGGTAGCCGGCCCGGTAGGCCGCCACCTTGCCGGGCAGCTCCGGGGACGCCTCCCCGTCGGCGACGAGGTCCTGGAGCTTGGCCCGAGTGGTGAGGGCCACGGTCTCGGCGGCCCTGCGGGAGCGGACGAAGGCGAGGGTCCGCACGTCGGAGGCGACGAGGTCGGCCAGGAGATCCGCGCTCTCGGCGGTCGCGGGGCGCCGGACGGGGGCGCCGCCCTCGCCGCGCAGATCGGTCAGGGAGGGCTCCCACAGCGCGAAGGTGGTCGCGCCCCGGGGAGAGGTGTCCGTGGTCACCTCGACCGTCTGGAGGCCCGTCAGGCGCTTCGCGAAGACCCCGGGCTCGTTGGCCGTCGCCGAGGAGAGCAGAAACGCCGGGTGGGAGCCGTAACGCGCGCAGATCCGGCGCAGGCGGCGCAGGATCTGCGCGACGTGGGAGCCGAACACGCCTCGGTAGCCATGGCACTCGTCCACGACGACCATCCGGAGCCGCCGCCAGAAGAGCGACCACTGGGCGTGACGGGGCAGCAGGCCGCGGTGAAGCATGTCCGGGTTGGTGAGGACGTAGTTGGCGTGCTTGCGCACCCAGGTCCTCTCCTCGAAGGAGGTGTCGCCGTCGTAGGTCGCGGCGCGGAGCCCGGGAGGGTCGAGTTCGCGCAGCGCGCGGAGTTGGTCGGCGGCGAGTGCCTTGCTGGGCGACAGATAGAGGATCGTGCCGCCGTCGAGCGTCGCGGAGAGCGCCGGGACCAGGTAGGAGAGGGACTTGCCCGACGCGGTCCCCGTTGAGATGATCACGTTTTGGCCACGGTGGATCAGGTCCGCGGCCTCGGCCTGATGTGGCCAGAGGCCGGAAACACCAAGGTTCGCCCAGCGCGTAACCAACCGCTGGTCGACCCAGTCCGGCCATCGAGTATCACCGGCCTGACGTGCGGGAACGTGCTCCACATGGGTGACGCGCTCCCGACGTGCGGGAACGCCGAGGAGGCGGCTGAGGGCGGTGCCCGCGCTGAGGGGCGAGGATGAGGGCGGGGTCACTGGTTTCCAGTCTCACATCTGTGGGCAGAGTCGCCGGGAATCGTGATTTCGTATAGACACTGAGCGTACGCATGGTTGAATGCCGCGCGTCGAGGCTTGTCATCCGGGGGTCACCCGGCCCCGGGAAGGCATGCTCTAATCGGTACTTTCGCAGGCAAGGCGCTGGAGGATCTGTGGATCTGAAGTTGGACCACCATTCCGAGGACCGTCTCACCATCGTTGAGGTCGAGGGTGAGATCGATGTCTACACCGCGCCCAGATTGCGTGAGCTCCTGATCGACCTGGTCAACAAGGGGAATTTCCACCTGCTCGTCAACATGGAGAAGGTCGACTTCCTTGACTCCACGGGCCTTGGTGTCCTGGTCGGAGGGCTCAAGCGAGTTAGGGCGCACGATGGCTCACTGGAGCTTGTCTGCACCCAGGAGCGCATCCTGAAGATTTTCCGGATCACTGGGTTGACGAAGGTTTTTGGTATCTACGCCTCGGTCGACGAGGCCAAGGAAGCTCACGGTCGAGACAAGTAGTCGTGGCTACCGTCGAGCTGACGTTCAGCGCTCTCCCCGCGCATGTGCGGACGGCACGCCTGGTGGCCACGGCTATCGCCAGGCGTACCGGCGTGCAGGAGTCGCTGCTGGACGAGGTACGGCTCGCTGTTGGAGAGGCGTGTTCGCGGGCTGTGGAGGCACATCGCCTTCACTGTCCGGGAGAGCCGATCCGAATCGAGCTACGTGATGACTTAGGGCGTTTTGAGGTGACAGTCACCGACTCCGCCCCTAGTGATGAGCTGGAGCATGATCGAGCCCTTCTGGGGTTCGATGATCCGTTCGGGCAGCTTCCCGATGACGTGATGGCCGGTTTCGGCATCGCGGTCATCGCGGGGCTGGCCGACGACGTTCAGGTCTATCCGAGCCAGAAGGGCATGTGCATCCGCATGAGCTGGCCGGCGGCGACGAACGGAATGTCTCCGGTCTGAGAAGCAGACTTCGACAGCCGGGCGTGTCCATGTGGACACGCCCGGCTGTTTTGCTGGGGTGTGTGCGCGGCCACAGGAGGTCCGTGACGTTCGTGTTCAGGTGGTCGCCGACGGAGAGGTGTGACCGGGGATCGAGCCGGGCGCGCCCCGCGGGGGGCATCGATGGGAGGGGCGTCCGTTGGGGACGTGTCCAGCGGTGGGCGGCCTTCTCCTGCCGGTCGCCGATGGCGCCCACCGGCCGGGGCCGGGGCGGACCGTTCAGGGGGATTGTCCATTACGTCCGGTTTGTGCGCTCAATCGTTTCCCGAGGGGACTTCAATTTCGGTCAAAACTTAACTTGAACGTTCCTTGTCTGAAATTGGGAGGAAACAGAAGCTGAGAGGTGGATGTGACAGGTGAAATGACCTCATAAGCAGGTCGGCCGTGGTGGGGCACCGCTCGTGTGCTCAATTGGGCGGGGACAGAGGCTTCATATCCGCGTCGTCGCTGCGTAGACTCCCGGGACCGGCCAAGGTTTATCCTTCGGAGCGGCCCGCACGCGAGCCGTACTCCGCGGGGGTCTGCAACTGGAAGCGGCACTGCCCACCATCCCGGAGTGCGCCGCCTCAGCCACCTGACAATCACCGCAGCGCACTCCGGGCAGGACGTGTTCCCGTCTTGCCAAGGAGAGTCGGATGTCTGTGCTTCATCTCGCCGCTGCGGAGCCAGCGGTTTCCCTAAGTGGTCACCACTTCACCATCGTCATCGTGGTCGCCGCCGTCGCCCTCCTCGCACTCGCCGTCGCCGGCACCCTGGTGCGGGAGGTGCTGTCCGCCGACCAAGGCACCGAACGCATGCAGAACATCGCGAGAGCCGTCCAGGAAGGGGCTTCCGCGTATCTCGCGCGGCAGTTCCGGACGCTCGCGCTGTTCGTTGTTTTGATCCCGTTCCTGCTGTACCTTCTCCCGGCCGAGACGACCAGCGTGAGGATCGGCAGGTCGGCGTTCTTCGTCGTCGGCGCGCTGTTCTCGGCGTTGACCGGATTCATCGGCATGTGGCTGGCGGTCCGCGGCAACGTTCGCGTCGCCGCTGCGGCCCGCACGTCCGGTGAGAAGGTCGCCATGCGGATCGCCTTCCGCACCGGCGGCGTGGCCGGGATGATCACCGTTGGTCTCGGCCTTCTCGGTGCGGCCGTGGTGGTGATCATCTATGAGGGCGAAGCCCCGGCCGTGCTGGAGGGCTTCGGCTTCGGTGCCGCGCTGCTCGCGATGTTCATGCGAGTCGGCGGAGGCATCTTCACCAAGGCCGCCGATGTCGGCGCCGACCTGGTCGGCAAGGTCGAGCAGGGCATTCCCGAGGACGATCCGCGCAACGCCGCCACCATCGCCGACAACGTCGGCGACAACGTGGGTGACTGCGCGGGCATGGCCGCCGACCTGTTCGAGTCCTACGCGGTCATGCTGGTCGCCAGCCTGATCCTGGGCCGGGTGGCCTTCGGCGTCGAGGGACTGGTGTTCCCGTTGATCGTGCCCATGATCGGTGTGATCACGGCGATCATCGGCATCTTCGTCACTGCCCCGCGCGCCGGCGACCGCAACGCGATGGCCGCGATCAACCGTGGGTTCTTCATCTCCGCGGCCATCTCGGCGCTTCTCGTCGCCGGTGCGGCCTACCTCTACCTGCCGGCCAGCTTCTCCGGTCTGACCAATGTGAGCCCGGAGATCGCCGCCATCACCTCGGACCCGCGTCTGATCGCGATCGGGGCGGTGCTCATCGGCCTGGTGCTGGCGAGCGCCATCCAGATCCTCACCGGCTACTTCACCGAGACGAACCGCCGTCCGGTGCAGGACATCGGCGAGAGCTCCCGTACGGGGCCCGCCACGGTCATCCTGTCCGGCATCAGCGTCGGCCTGGAGTCGGCGGTCTACTCCGCGCTGATCATCGGAGCCGCCGTCTACGGGGCCTTCCTGCTTGGCTTCGGCAACGTCACGATCGCGCTGTTCGCCGTGGCGCTGGCGGGCACCGGCCTGCTGACCACGGTCGGGGTGATCGTGTCGATGGACACCTTCGGCCCCGTCTCCGACAACGCCCAGGGCATCGCCGAGATGTCCGGCGACGTCGAGGGCGAGGGCGCCCAGGTCCTCACCTCGCTGGACGCCGTCGGTAACACCACCAAGGCCATCACCAAGGGCATCGCGATCGCCACCGCCGTGCTCGCCGCGACCGCGCTGTTCGGCGCGTTCCGTACGGCGGTCGAGGGCGAGCTGGCGGGCGCCTCGGCGAGCGTGAAGGAGGCACTGGGCTCGTTCAGCACGTTCAGCCTGAGCGTCGACGCCCCGAACGTGCTGGTCGGTCTGATCATCGGCGCCGCAGTGGTGTTCATGTTCTCCGGCCTGGCGATCATGGCGGTCGGCCGCGCGGCCGGGCGGGTGGTCTTCGAGGTGCGCGAGCAGTTCCGCACCAAGCCGGGGATCATGGCGGGGACGGAGCTCCCCGACTACGGCAGGGTCGTTGACATCTGCACCCGCGACTCGCTGCGGGAGCTGGCGACGCCCGGCCTGCTCGCCGTCCTGACCCCGATCGCCGTCGGTTTCGCCCTCGGGTACGCCCCGCTCGGCGCGTTCCTGGCCGGTGCCATCGCGTGCGGCACGCTCATGGCGGTGTTCCTGGCCAACTCCGGTGGTGCCTGGGACAACGCCAAGAAGCTGGTCGAGGACGGCCACCACGGTGGCAAGGGCTCGCCGGCCCACGAGGCCACCATCATCGGTGACACCGTCGGTGACCCGTTCAAGGACACCGCAGGACCGGCGATCAACCCGCTCCTCAAGGTGATGAACCTCGTGGCGCTGCTGATCGCCCCCGCCGTGGTGACCTACGCCGACAACGTCGCGCTGCGCATCGGCATCACGGTGCTCGCGGTCGGCATCGTCGTCGCCGCGGTCATCATCTCCAAGCGCCGTTCGGCGGGTATCGCCCCGACGGAGGAGAGCGACTCCGGCCGGAAGCCGGAGCAGGTCTCCAGCTGAGCGACGTCTGAGGAAGGGGTGCACGGGCCGCGTGCACCCCTTCGGCGTGTGCGGGCCACTCCGGTGGGAAACTGGCTCGTATGGAACAGCAGCCCTCCGGAGGCAAGACACTCGTCCTCATCCTGCTGGCGATGGCCGTGATGTTCGCGGTGATCGTGGGTCTGGCCATGTGGGCGTCGCGATGACCGCGCGCACGCTCGTCGTCCTGCGTCACGCCAAGGCGGTTCACACCTCCGGTCTCGCCGACGGGGAACGTCCCCTCACCGATGTCGGCGAACGCGACGCCCTCAAGGTCGGTGCGGCCCTCGTCGGTATGGACCTCATCCCCGACCTGGTGCTCTGCTCGCCGTCGGTACGGACGAGGCAGACCGCCGACCTGGCACTCCCCGGTGCGGAGATCCTGATCGAACCGGCCATCTACGAGGCATATCCCGACGAGTTGCTCACGCTGATCCGGCGGAGCGATCCCGAGGTGCGCACGCTGGTCCTGGTCGGCCACAATCCCGGGGTTCAGGAGCTTGTCATGCGGCTCGTCTCCTCCGACGGCGACGCCGGGTTCCCACCCGGCACGTTCGCCGTCATCGAGGTCGACGGCGAGTGGGCCGAGCTCGACACCGGCCGCGCCATCGCCCACTGGAGCCCCAGGAAGCACTGAGGGTCGAGGGGGCGGGAGCCGCGATCAACGTTCGGCGGCGGTGACACCGTCCTCGGCGTCGGCGTCCTCCACCTCGGCGCGGGGGATCCCCAGCAGGTAGAGGATCGAGTCGAGGTAGGGGACGGTGACCGCGGTGTCGGCGGCGCGGCGGACCACCGGCTTGGCGTTGAACGCGATGCCGAGGCCGGCCGCCGCGATCATGTCCAGGTCGTTGGCGCCGTCACCGATGGCCACGGTCTGGCTGATCGGGATTCCCGCCTCGCGGGCGAAGCGCTCCAGCGCCCGCGCCTTGCCCGGCCGGTCGACGATCTCGCCGACGACCCGCCCGGTCAGCACGCCGTCGACGACCTCCAGGGTGTTGGCCGCGGAGTAGTCGATCCCGAGATCCTCGACGAGTGCGTCGGTGAGCTGCGTGAACCCGCCACTGACGATCGCGAACCGGTAGTCGAGCCGCTTGAGCGTCCGCACCAGCGTCCGGGCGCCGGGAGTCAGCACGAGCTCCTTGCGTACCTTCTCGAAGACCTCCTCTGAGAGGCCCTCAAGCTGCGCGACCCGGCGGCGCAGCGATTCGGCGAAGTCGAGCTCGCCGCGCATCGCCTCCTCGGTGACCCTCGCGACCTCCTCCAGGCAGCCGGCGTGCGCCGCGAGCAGCTCGATCACCTCGGCCTGGATGAGCGTCGAATCGACGTCCATCACGATCAGGCGCTTGGCCCTGCGGTGCAGGCCGGTCCGCTGCACGGCGACGTCGACCTGCTGGGCGTGCGCCTCGATGGCCAGCTCCGCCCTGAGGGTGTCGGGATCGGCGCCCGAGAGGGAGAGCTCGATGCAGGTCACCGGGTAGCTGGACAGGCGCTCGATCCGGTCGATGTTGGCGCCGGCCGCGGCGATTCGCCCCGAGATCCCCGCCATGGCGGCGGGCTGCAGCGGCGAGCCGAGCACGGTGACGTTGAGCCGTCCCCTGCGCCGCTTCTCCTTGGAGTCGGAGCCGGTGGACAGCTCCACGTGCAGTCCGAGATCCTCCGCGGTCCGCTCGACGGCGGTCCAGAGGGCCCCGAGGGTGCCGCCGGTGCCGGTCGGTGTGTCACCCGCGTACGAGACGAGGACGCCGAGGGTGAGCCGGCCGCGGATGACGACCTGCTCCACGTCGGCGACGATGACGGGGAAGCCGGCCAGGACCGAGAAGAGGCGTGAGGTCACGCCCGGTCGGTCGGGGCCGTTCAACGTGATCAGAAGCGTGCGCTGGTTCATCGGTTCCTACGGTACTTGGCTCCGGATTCGACCGTGAATGTGGTTCATCATCCGGACGCCTGGAGTCGGGTGACGGGGGACCTGCAGGCCGGGGAGCGCGTCGGGGCCGGTCGAGAGGCGCCAGGCCCGGCACCTGCGCCACCGTGTCCCCTCCGAGGCGCGGCTAGGCCGACCCCAGATAGGTGATGACGGCCGCCACCCTGCGGTGGGTGTCGGGACTGTTCTCCAGGGCGAGCTTCATGAAGATCGAGTTGACGTGTTTCTCGATCGCGGAGACCGACAGGTGCAGGGAGCGGGCGATTCCCCCGTTGGACAGGCCGTGTGCCATCTCCCTGAGCACGTCCAGCTCTCTGGGCGTCAGCTCCGCGGGCGGTGGGCCGCCGCGTACCCCGCGCTTGGCCAGCAGGCCTTCCACCACCTTGGGGTCGATCACCGAGCCGCCCCCGGCCACCGACCTGATCGCGCCGAGCAGCTCGTCGATGTCGCCGACCCGGTCCTTGAGCAGGTACGCACGCCCCTCGGTGCCGTCCCTGAACAGATCCAGGGCGAACATCGCGTCGGAGAACTGGGAGAGCACCACGACCCCGATGTCCCGTGAGGCGGCGCGGATGCGGTGCGCCGCGTCGATGCCCTCCATGCCCGGGCGGACGAGATCGGCCGAGCCCGGCATCCGGATGTCGGTGACCACCACGTCGGGACGCAGCCGTCTGGCGGCGTCGAGCAGATCGTCCGCGGTGCCGACGGCGGCCACCACCTCGATCTCGCCGGAGGTCTCCAGGAGTCTGCGGGTGCCCTCGCGTACCAGGTAGTGGTCCTCGGCCAGGACGACTCTCAGTTCAGCCATGGGCCGCGCACCGTGCGGGAACTCGCCATGGGGAGATCCTGCACGGTGCGAGGGGGCCGTGTATAGGAGGTTGCCCGCACTCGTCGCCGTCGCCGGGGTCCGGTGGCGGGAGTGGAACCGGACCGGAACCGGTGGCGAGCAGGAACCGGAAGCGAGAGCGGACCGATCCGGATCCGGGAGAGGGAGGGGGAGAGGGAGAGGCGGATGGTCAGACGGTGAGAGGTGTGAGGCGCGTGGTCAGCGGAGCACTCGGGTCTTCACCCGCACGTACTTGATGTCGGTGCCGACGTCCAGACCGTAGATGTCGAGGGTGTCCAGTCCGCCCGCGGGGACGTCGATCGAGACCGAGCCGAAGTTGGCGGTCGCGGTACCCCGGGCGCTGTTCTTCAGCCAGACCTTGACCTTGAGGGTGGCCGTCCTGCCGGGGTTCAGGGTGTCGAGCAGGCAGCCCACCTCACGCCCCGAGACCTCGCAGTACGCGCCGGAGGGCTTGCCGACGATGCGGATCTTGGAGATGTGCGGGGAGAGGCGGCCGCCGACGTAGGCGATGTCGGTGTACCACTTGCCGGTGTTCTTGACCTTCAGCGTGTAGACGTACGAGTCGCCCGCCCAGGCCTTGCGCGGGTAGAAGACGGTCGTCTTCAGCGGCGCGAGCGACGGGCCCGCGACTTTCTGCGGTGCGGTGATCCGGGGGGCCGAGGCGTTCGCGGTCGCGGGGGTGAGCAGCATGCCCCCCGCCAGAGCGATGGCGGCGAGGGCGGCCAGGTGCCGGCGCATTTTTACTCCAGTCGGATTTTGTCCCGTTAATTGGTGATCAGCATGGGAGATCCGACTTGTAAACCTCTTGCGACTCACTATCCGCTAATCGGTGATCAGGTGGACGTCGCCGAACTCGTGCCAGAGACAGCCCTCTCCGAGCGCCTCCGCGTACGACCGCGAGAGCAGATCGCGGCCGGCGATCGCCGACAGCATCAGCAGGTGGCCGGAACGCGGCTCGTGAAGCCCGGTGAGCAGGCCGTTCACCACCCTCACCCCGACCTCGGGGTGACGATGTGCCAGCCTCAGACCAGCTCGGTGATGGCGTGGTGGGCGACCACCCTGGCCCGGCGCACCGCGCGGTCGAGCTCACGCAGGGCCTCACCGCGTACGGCGATCTGGCCCGAGGTGAGCCCGCGGTCGTCGGCGACGCGGAGCACCGCGGCGAGGCGGGCGGCGAGGGCGGCGACCCTGTGGGCCCTGGCGGGGTAGCCGGGGGCCAGGCCGTCGTCCACGATCTCCAGCCGCCGGTGGCCCTGGGCCGGGCCCTCCACGCCGTGCAGGGCGTCGGTGGCCACGAGCATCGCGCGGTTCAGCTCGTGCTCGGCCTCGGAGAGGGAGGGCAGGTCGGGGGCCGCGGTACGGGCCTCCAGCACGGTCCAGCGAACCCCGGCGTACGATGACCCGCGGCGGTCGTTTACCGGGATCAGACCGAGACACCTGTCGGGAAGCACGGCTGTCACCGCCTGCCCGGCCTCGATGGCCGCGGAGTTGAAAGGGGGCGGTCCGGTGAGACCGAGTGGGTCGCCCGCGATGGGAAGGGCCAGTCGCAGCGACTTCATGCCCTCGATCCGCAGGTCGGCGAGGAATCCGCGGAGGGCGAGGTCGCCGGTCTCACCGGCGACGAGTTGGGGGCCTGCCTGCCGCTCCACGCGGTCGGCGGCCTCGTCGAGGCCGACCTGTCCGGCGAGCCAGGCGTTGCCCCAACAGACCAGGGTGGCCGAGATCGGTGAATCAGGGTGCACCGATCCACGATATGCGCTTGCCCTGGAATAGGTTTTGTTCGAGCGATTCACAAGGAGGCGTAAGGCATGGGCGGTCAGGTGCTTCGGCTACAGGACGTCACTGTCCGCAGGGACGGAGCGGTCCTGTTGCGGGAGATCGACTGGACCGTTCACGAGGACGAGCGGTGGGTCGTCATCGGCCCCAACGGCGCGGGGAAGACGACACTGCTGCAGGTGGTCGGGGCGATGCTGTTCCCCACCGAGGGCATCGTCGAGATCCTGGGCGAGCGGCTCGGCCAGAGTGACGTCTTCGAGCTGCGGCCCCGCATCGGGCTCGCGAGCGCCGCGCTGGCGGAGAAGGTGCCACCGGATGAGAAGGTCATCGATCTGGTTCTCACGGCCTCGTACGCCATTCTCGGCCGCTGGACGGAGGAGTACGACTCCCACGACGTCACGCGTGCCGTCGAGCTGATCGATCAGCTCGGCTGCGCCCACCTGATCCGGCGTCGTTTCAACACGCTGTCGGAAGGGGAGCGCAAGCGGGTCCAGATCGCCCGCGCGCTCATGCCCGACCCGGAGCTGCTGCTGCTGGACGAGCCCGCCGCGGGCCTCGACCTGGGCGGGCGAGAAGACCTGGTCCGCCGCCTGGCGACCTTCGCGCACGATTCGAAGGCGCCGACCATGGTGCTGGTCACCCACCATGTGGAGGAGGTGCCCAGTGGGTTCACCCACGCCCTGCTGCTCCGGCACGGCTCCGTGGTGGCCCAGGGCCCGATCGACCAGGTGATGACCGCGGAGAATCTGTCGCACACCTTCAGTGTCCCGCTCACCCTGGATCGGGGGCGTGAGGGCCGCTGGTACGCGCGGGCGCACCAGCTCTGAGAGGGCCCCGGGAGGTTCCGAGATCGTTTCGGTTGTTCAAAGGCCGGTGAAGGGAAAAGCAAATATCCTGCCGGGTCAAGAGTTCCGCGTGACTCGACCGCCCGGGGTGGTTCATGGAAGCGCTTGTCGCCGTACTCGTCAGCGTGGCCGCGGCGGCGTTCGCCGCCCATCGGATGGTTCGCGTCGTGCCGCACGCCACGGCGGGCGTCGTGGAGCGGCTGGGGCTCTACCACAGGACGCTCGGTCCCGGGCTGAACCTCGTGGTGCCGTTCATCGACCGGATCAAGGACATGGTCGACCTCCGTGAGCAGGTCGTCGCCTTCCCGCCGCAGGCGGTCGTCACCTCCGACAACCTCGTCGTCTCGGTCGACACGGCCGTCTCCTTCCAGGTGACCGATGCCCGCGCGGCGACCTACGAGATCGCCAACTTCCTGGTCGCCGTCGAACAGTTCGTCGCGACCACGCTGTGCGACGTGGTCGGCGGGATGGGTGTGGAGCGCGTGCTGGTCTCCCGCGAGGAGATCGGCACCGAGCTGCGCCGGGCGCTTGACGACGCGGCCGGCGCGTGGGGTCTGCGTGTCAGCCGGGTCGAGGTGAAGGCGATCGACCCGCCTGTCTCCGTCCAGGAGGCGATGGAGAGGCATTTTCGCGCCGACTACGACAGGCGAGCCGTGCTGTCCGCGGCCGAGGGGGAGAAGCAGGCGGCCGTCCTCGCCGCCGAGGGGCGGAGAAAGGCCGCCGTACTGACCGCTCGCGGTGAGGCGGAGGCGGCCGTGCTCAAGGCGCGGGCCGACGCCGAGGCCAGGGCGACGCGGGCCAGGGGGGAGGCCGAGGCGATCGACATGCTTTTTCGCGCCGCCCGTGACGGCAGGCCCGACCCGGAACTTCTCGCCTGCGAATACCTGCGGGCGCTCCCCGAGCTCGCCAAGGGGGACGCGGGCAAACTGTGGATCGTCCCGCCGGACCTGAGGCGGATTCTCGAAAACCTGGCGGATCTTCTCCCGGACGGTGACGAGGTCCCGGACGGTGACGAGGTCCCGGGCGAGGAGGGGAGGCCGGGCGAAGGAGAGTCCTCGGGTGAGGGGGGAGGCCCCGGCACGAGCACGGGCAAAGACGAAGAGGGAGCCCTCGGTCAAGGGCGTCCCCGTTAAGGGCACCCCCGTCACCGGATAGTCCCGATCTCCTCCTACCATCCGGTGAGTGCCGTGCACCTGTCATGGGCGCGAGCCCGACGAGCGAGGGGAAGTGCATGACACCGTGGGAGGCGGTCGCGATCTTCGCGGCGGGCATCGGGGCGGGAGGAATCAACGCCGTCGTCGGTTCCGGGTCTCTGATCACCTTCCCGACGATGATCGCGCTGGGCATGCCACCGGTGATCGCGAACGTCTCCAACACCGTCGGCCTGGTCCCGGGGTCGCTGACCGGCGCGTTCGGCTATCGGGAGGAGCTGAGGGGGCAGCGCCCGCGGCTGATCAGGCTGGGGCTTCCCGCGCTGGTCGGGGCGGTGATCGGCGGGGTGCTCCTGCTCTACCTTCCCGCGGAGACGTTCGACGTCGTCGTGCCCGTCCTGATCGGCATGGCGTGCGTGCTGGTGGTGATCCAGCCGAGGCTCAGCAGGTGGCTGAGCGCCCGGCGGGAGCACCCTCACCCGCATGGTGGCCCCTGGCTCTGGGGCGGCGTTCTCGCGTGCGGCGTGTACGGCGGCTACTTCGGCGCGGCCCAGGGGGTGCTGCTCATCGGGCTGATGGGCAGTTTCCTCGACGACGGCCTGCAGCGGATCAACGCGGCCAAGAACGTGCTCGCGCTGCTGGTCAACGCGTCCGCCGCGCTGCTGTTCGTCGTGGTCGCGGAGGTCGACTGGCTGGCGGTCCTGATGGTGGCGCTGGGTGCCGCGATCGGCGGTTTCCTCGGCGCGAAGATCGGCAGACGACTGCCCGCTCCGGTGCTGCGCTGGTTCGTGGTATGCGTCGGAATTATAGCGATAGTCAAACTGGTGTACGGGTGAACCTGCCTGCTAGCGGGTACTTATTCAGGTATGAAAGGTGACAAAGTCGAGGTTGTCATCGACGCAGGAGACAGTTCCCGTACCTACGAGGTCAGCGCCACCAGAGCGGGGCGCCGCGTTGAGGTCGCCAACGCCCGAGGCGGCGTTGTCGAGGTGAGCGAGGTCACTCGGAGCGGAACGGCCGTGCGCACCGCCCGCTTCATGTCCAGCCGTATTCTCGCCCTGGTCGAACACCCCGCCGACGGCAAGCCGGCATAGGCCGGGCCGACGGCGGGGGCCGGTTCTCGTCACGCCTGGGTGGGACGTAGCGTCACGCCTGGGCGGGGCGTCCGCCCGGACACGGGCCCGCCCCGGGCTTTCCCGCGCCCGGACACGCCCGCCGTGGGAACGTACGCGGACCCGCCCTCGCGGACCCGCCCGGTCAGGCCTGCGCGGGACGGACCTGGATCACCCCGTCGCGGCGGATCCGGGTGTCGAAGGACGGCTGGGGAGCGGTGGCCGGGCCGTGTACGACGGCTCCGTCGGAGAGCCTGAAGGTGCTCCCATGCCACGGGCAGACCACGCAGGCGGTCCCCTCCTCCGAGATCAGACGCCCCTGGTGGAGCGGACCCGCCAGGTGCGCGCACCGATCGGCGAGCACCGTGACGTTCGCGCCGACGCGCAGCACGAACAGGTCGATGTAACCGAGCCTCCGCGTCACCGGGCGCCCGTCGGGCAGATCGCCGACATCGCACAGGTCGTGCCAGCCCAGCGGGACCAGGTGGGCGACGGACTCGGCGTGGTTCGCCCCGGCCGCCTGCCGGTAGGCGAGATGGCCGCCGAGGTAGCCGCCCACGCTCGCGGCACCCAGCCCGGCGAACGACAGGACCCGCCCGCCCTGGTCGCGCCCGGTCATCCGCAACACCAGTGAACCCGCGTAGAGCCCGAGGGCGGTCAGGTTGGCGATCGCGTGCACGAACCCCACCCGTTGCTGTTCGCGGTGGAGCGCCGACCAGTCGGTGATGCCCGCCGCCATCGCGGGCATCGCGGTCGCGAGCCCACCCGCGACCAGCATCCGCGACGCCCGTGGATCGGCGCGGGCCATGTCGAGCACCGCCGTCGCCGTCCAGAGACCCAGACTGACGTTGGCGAGCGGTGGATGCAGCGGTTTGCCGATCGGCACCCCGTGGAGCAGGTCACGCAGCGGTCCTGGGCCGATCCGCCGGCGCACGGCCTTGGCGAGCACGCGGATCGGTCTGTCGGCCTTGCCCGAGCGCTCGATCCGATCGGTGAGCTCGACCCCGGGCACCAGACGCCTGAAGGTCCGACGCCCTGTTTTGACAGTTTCCTTCACCATTGTCCCCTCCTTGACCATAGGGGACCTACCCGAGAACGGCGTTACGCACGCGCCAAATGTCCTCGGCTGACGGAGAGGGCGATGATCTCGGTGGCGTAGGCGCCCAGTGTCGCCGATCCCTCCTCGATGATTCTCACCTTCTCCAGCACCTGCTCGGCCGTCACTTTGTACAGCGACCAGGTGCCGCCCTCGTTGTGGTGGTTCGCCATGATGGGGGCGATCCGGTCGAGGGCCTTGGCGAACTTGGCCTCCGGTGTCTCGCGTTCCTCGAACTCGTCCCAGAGCTCGCGCAACCGCGCGGCCTGATCGCAGGGGAGCAGCCCGAAGATCCGGTCGGCGGCCTTGCGCTCGATGTCCAGCTGGGCTTCGACGGCCGAGGCGTCGTAGATGAACGTGTCTCCCGCGTCGATCTCGACGATGTCGTGGACGAGCAGCATCGCGACGACCCTGTCGAGGTCGGTGCCCGGTGGCGCGTGCTCGGCCAAGACCATCGCCAGCATGCCCACGTACCAGGAGTGCTCGGCGTCGTTCTCACGCCGCGACCCGTCCATGAGGGTGTTGCGGCGGACGATGCGTCTGAGCTTGTCGATCTCCATGGCGAAGGTGAGCTGAGCGTGCAGACGTTCCGGTGCTGGAGGGGTGGTCACGCGCGCAAGCCTAATGCGCGGCGATCCCGCTTTTCCGAGCGATCATGGGATCACGCCCGGCCGAGGGTGACGGGAACCCCGTTGAACACGGCGTTTCCCGAGGGGATGTCCACGACGGAATCATCGGTCAGCGTGTTCGCGTTGACCCCCGCGTGCTTGGCGGCCACCGGCTGCGAGGTCCCGGAGTGCCCCCACCCGTGGGGCAGGCTCACCACCCCCGGCATGATCGTGTCGGTCGGCTCAAGCGGCACGACCAGCTCTCCGGCGGCCGAGCGCACCACGGCGTGCTCACCCAGCCCGAGCCTGCTCACGTCGTCCGGGTTGATCTGCAGGGTGCACCGGTTGGTCCCGCCGACCAGCGGTTCCACGTTGTGCAGCCAGCTGTTGTTGGAGCGCAGGTGGCGCCGTCCGATCAGCACGATCTCCGCGGGCGGGACGGCGAGCCGCCCGCGCAGCCGCGTGACGTCCTCGACCAGCTGCGGCGGGGCGAGCTCCACCCGTCCCGAGGCAGTGCGGACGATCTCCGCCAGCCGGGGTTCCAGCGCTCCCAGGTCGATGCCGTGCGGGTTCGCACGGAGAGTGGCCAGGGAGAGCCCGTACGGGCCGAGCCTGAGCATGGCGTCCAGCCGCCTCTCCGCCCCGCTGCCGCCGTCCAGGGAGGCGCGCAGCTCGGCGGGGTCCGTGCCCTCCACCGGAGATCCGGGCGTCTCGACGGCCCTTCGGAGCATCTGGTCGAGGATCAGCTCGTCGAGGAGGGCCGGATCGGCGTCCGCGCCCTGACCTGAGGCGATCATCGCCAGCCGCGCCATGATCTCGGCCTCCGACGGACGTCCCGGCTCCAGCGGCAGGACCGGCGGGGAGAACCTCGCGTAGTTGCGGACCGCGAAGGCGAGCAGCGCCAGGTCGTAGTGCGGCGACTGCGTCACGCGCGGCGGCGGCAGGATCACGTTCGCGTGCCGGGTGGTCTCGTTCAGGTACGGGTCCACGCAGACCATGAATTCCAGGTCGCGGAAGGCCCGGTCCAGCCGGGGTCCGCCCGGCGCCGACAGCACCGGGTTGCCGGCCACCACGACCAGCCCCCTGACCTGCCCCTCTCCCGGCGTCTCGATCTCGTCGGCGAGGGTGGCCACCGGGATCTCGCCGTTCGCCTCCGGCAGTCCCCGGACGCGGCTGTGCCAGCGTCCCGTGACGTACGGCCTGCTCCGGCGGCCGTTCTCCACGGCGGTCTTCGCGAACATCACCCCGCCGGGACGGTCGAAGTTGCCGGTCAGGATGTTGACGACGTCGACCAGCCACTGCGCGACGGTGCCGAACTCGGCGGTGCAGGTGCCGATGCGGGCGTAGACGGCGGCCGTGGGGGCCGCCGCCAGCTCGCGCGCCAGCCGGACGATCTCCTCCGCAGGTATCCCGCACATCGGGGCCACGGCCCCGGGGGCGAAGTCCCGCGCGAGCCGCCTCACCTCCTCCAGCCCGTTGATCCCGACGCCGCCGATGTCGGCGTCGGCCGAGACGAGGTCCTCGGCGAGGAGGGTGTGGACGATGCCGAACAGCAGGTAGGCGTCCATACCCGGGCGTACGAACAGGTGCTCGTCGGCGAGGGCCGCGGTGCGGGTGCGGCGCGGGTCGACGACCACGAGTTTGCCGCCGCGCTCGCGCAGCGCCCTGAGACGGCCGGGGAAGTCGGGGGCGGTGCAGAGCGAGCCGTTGGACACCAGCGGGTTGGCGCCGAGCATCAGCAGGTGGTCGGTACGGTCCAGGTCGGGCACCGCGATGGCCATCGGGTCGCCGAGCATGAGACCGCAGGAGACGTGCTTGGGCATCTGATCGACGGTGCTCGCGGAGAAGACGTTGCGGGTGCCGAGGGCGCGGATCAGCGGCCCGCCGTACAGGGCTCCCGCCATGGAGTGGGCGTTCGGATTGCCGAGGTAGACGGCGAGCGATCGGCGGCCGTGGGCGTCGATCACCCTGCCGAGGCCCTCCTCGACCGTGCGGAACGCCTCCTCCCAGGACGCTTCGCGCCACTCGTCGCCCGTCCGGATCATCGGGACGCCGAGCCGGTCGGGGTCCTCGTCGAGGCGGCCCAGGCTCGCGCCCTTGGGGCAGATGAACCCTTTCGAGAAGGGGTCGTCCGGGTCTCCCTTGACCGAGGTGACATGTCCGGCGTCGTCGAGGGTGAGCCGGAGGCCGCAGACGGCCTCGCAGAGGGGGCAGGTCCTGTGCGCTGTTCTCATCGACGCTCCTGGGTTCGGCGAATGAACTCATCATGTCCGTCGATCAGGAAAGGGGGAAGCCCCGGAGCGTGGGCTCCGGGGCTCCGGCGCGCGGCCGGCCGGAAGGTCACGCGGCCTGTCGGCGCCTCCAGGAAAGCTCGCCCGGCCCGGGGAACGGGACGGTGGCGCGGCGAATATCGGGTTCTTCCTCCGGGTCGTGGCCGGTCCGCAGGCTCACCCAGTTCGTCCGCCCGTAGAGCCGGTCGAGACCCACCGGGGGACCGGAGACCTCGCCCCCACGGACGATCTCGACCGTCAGCAGGTTCCCCCACCTGAGGTGCCGGGACACCAGGGCGTCACGGGCGTAGCACGCCGCCGCGATCTCGGCGGAGAAGGCGTCGAAGTCCTTGGCGGAGGTTCCTGCCCTGGCGAGGACGAGTGCCTTCTCCCCGGCGGCGGTGGGGGTGATCCACAGGATCAGCGGCAACCGGCCGGAGCGGGTGTGTATCCCGATCTCCGCGCACGCCCTCTGGAGGCGGTGCCGGGAGACCAGGCACCGCACGTGTGCCGTCACCCGGTTTCTCCCGAGGCCGGAGGCGGCGAGGGTGACGGCGGCGCAGAGCACAACGAGAAACGGCCACCAGCCGCCCTCGCGGAGCGAGAGGACCACGGTGACCGTGAGGAACGAGGCGGTGGCGAGCAGGACGAGCTCCGTCCGCCAGCGCCACAGCCGGACGACAAGGCCCGCACGGCTGGGAGCCCGGTCGCCGGGGTGGCTGTAGCGGTTGCCGCGGAGATCACGCCGCGACATCGCCGCCCGCCCCCTTGTCGTGGACAGGCGCCAGGGTAAGGGCGGGAGCGGCGGTCCGCTCGGCCTTGAGGAGGTCGAACCGGGGCTCGCGGTAGTGCCTGGTCCCGAAACCGGTCCTGGTCACGCTCCAGCCGAGCCGGTAGGCCCACTCGTCCTGGTCCATGTAGAGCTCTCGATCGGTCACATAGATCAGGTCGAGGATGAAGGTCTTGATTCCGTGAGTTCTGTTGGTACGGTGGAAGGACATAGGAGACTCCCTTCGTGGCTTTGACGCGGAGTTCTTGTGCCAACCGGGTCGGTGGCCGCCGACCCGGTGTTTTTTATGTCCGATCAGGACACCCTCTTGAGTGCGTGCGACTTCGGGCTGTCGCCGGCCGATTATCCCTGCTCCCCCTGTCGGCACCCCCGTTTCAACTGCGTTTCCTCGAAGACGGCGCCGTTGCCGAAGAGCCGCGTGCCCGTCTCGCGCCCGCGGCTCATGTAGGCCCTCGAAGACGTCCTCCGGATGATCGCCGGTGGCTCCCTCGATCTTGCGAGAACCTTCCTGTTCTGATAGTCGCTCAGCATAGATTTGGCTGCAAGACTTGCCGTAAGGAAAAAAGCAATAAACTTCCGCAGATGCACTGCAACCATCAGTGTAATTTGCACTACTATTCATCGGGTTCCTGTTGAGGCCGTGACACAGCTCGCCCGTCATGGTGAGGAGGTCGTGATGTCGGAACGTGGCAGTCCAGCGCTCCGTCAGCGTCGGCTGGGCCTGGAGCTACGTCGGCTCCGCGATGGCCTGAACATGACGGGTGACGAGGTGTCCGGTCGCCTGGGGTGGTCGACCGCGAAGGTCAGCCGGATAGAGACCGCCAAGACGCTGGCCAAGGAGGCGGACGTCGAGGCGCTCGCCGACCTTTACGGCGTCGACGCGCGACTCAGGGAGACCTTGGTCGCGCTACGGCGTGAAGCCTCCAGGAAGGGCTGGTGGGAGAGATATCGAAATTCCGTCCCCGACGACTACATCACGCTCATCGGGATGGAGGCGGAGGCCACTGAGATGCGTAACTGGGAACCCCAGATCGTGCCAGGGCTTCTCCAGACAGAGGAATACGCCCGTGCGGTCATCTCGGTGGGGCAGCATGCCAGCCAGGTGCCGTCGAGTTGGTTCCAGGATCGGGTCGAGGTGCGGCTGGCGCGTCAGCGTACGTTGCTGCACGACTCCAGACCGCTGACCTTGCTGGCGGTGTTCAACGAAACCGTGTTGAAAAGTCAGTACGGTGACGCTCGCGTCATGCGAGATCAGCTGCGGCACCTGATCGAGGTTTCGAAGCTGGAACACGTAGATATGAGAATTCTTTCCAAAGATGTTCCGCCACCGGTGTCCACGGGACCGTTCGTACATCTCACTTTTTCCGATTTTCCGGACATAGTCTACCTTGAGTCGCTTTTCGGTGGACGATACGTGGATGATGTGGAAAAAGTATACGGGTATGAGCGTGCCTTTGAGCACTTGATGGAACGGGCTCTCCGAGAGGCTGACTCGCAGGAACTGATCAAACAGGTAAGCGAGTATTGGGGCAGGTAGCGACCGGCCTGGCGGCCGGTGACTACCGTCATTATCCTTGGAAAGAAAATGAACGCGACTGATTTAAGTGGTGCGATGTGGAAGAAGAGCGCGCGCAGTTCTCCGAACGGGAATTGCGTCGAAGTGGCGACGCTGAACGGAGGCGGCGTAGGGGTCCGAGACAGTAAGAACGGGTCCGGGCCCGTGCTGGTCTTCACTCCCGATGAGTGGAAGGCATTCGTCGGCGGAGTGAAGGACGGGGAGTTCGACATATAGCAGAAGCGGCTCCAGTGCTCGTCCAGGAGAAAAAGAGCCGCCCCACTGCGATTACCGGTTTCATTGTTTCTGCTCACCAAATGGATTGGCCGTCCGCCGGTGGAGCAGGGGAGAATCATCGCACACCGGGGGAGCGCGTTGGACATGGTGTCCTATCTGGACACGTCCAATACCTTGCAAGTTCTTCATCACGCCTTCATTCTTAAGGTGCCCTATGGCCCTCTATGTGAGAGGAGGTGAGATGTGTCTTATATTGACCAATATGGAGTGGTCTGGCGGAAGAGCAGGCTCAGTGCCGCGTGTGGCAACTGCGTCGAGGTCGCCCGCCTGTCCGGCGAGGGGTTCGCGGTCAGGGACAGCAAGGACCGGCGCGGACCGGCGCTGTTCTTCGGCACGACCGGATGGAGCGCGTTCGTCGCGGCGGTGAAGAGCGGAGACTTCGATCTCTGAGTGGCCGTCCTTTTCAGGACCGGGGGCTTGCCCAATGGCGGGACAGCCCCCCTTTCGTGTTTCCGGGAGCGGCCGTGCGCGGTCGGGAGCAGCAGGGAACGGCCGGGAAACAGCCAGAAAGGCCGGGGCCGGCCGTGGAGGCCGGGGACAACCAACCGTACGGTCCGCGTCTTTGAGGAGCGCTCCGGCGGCGCGCATTGTGACACGGGATGGGTGAGATGGCATCCTCGGATATCGATGGACACGTACACAGCTCGCCGCCTCGCCCTGGTCGCCGCGGTCACCGCCTCAGCCGCGCTCCTCGCGGCCTGCTCCCCGGCCGAGTCGGCCGCCCCCGAACCGTCCTCCGGCGTCGTGGCGAAGCCCACGGAACCCGCCGAGGCCACTCCCACGCCCGAGCGCAGGCCGTACACCATTTCCTTCGGCGGGGATGTGCACTTCGAGGGTCTGTTGCGAACCCGCCTGAACGCCGATCCGAAGACCGCGCTCGGCCCGATCGCGAAGGTGCTCAAGCGGTCCGACCTGGCGATGATCAATCTGGAGACGGCGATCACCAGCGGCGGCACCCCGGCCCCCGGCAAGCAGTACACCTTCCGTGCCCCGGCGACGGCGCTCACCGCGCTGAAGGCATCCGGGGTGGACGTCGCCTCCCTCGCGAACAACCACGGCATGGACTACATGCAAAGCGGGCTGACGGACTCTCTCGCCGCCATCAAACGGTCCAGGTTCCCCGTCGTGGGCGTGGGCAGGAACGAGGCCGAGGCGTACAAGCCGTGGCGCACGACCGTGAACGGCAACCGCGTCGCCATCATCGGCGCGACCCAGGTGCTGGACGCGGAGTTCATCCAGGCGTGGACGGCCTCGGGCGACAAGGGGGGCCTGGCCTCGGCGAAGAACGAGGCGCGGCTGCTGCGGGAGGTGCGCAGGGCACGCAAGAACTCCGACACCGTGATCGTCCACCTGCACTGGGGTACCGAGCTGCAGAAGTGCCCCAACGAGGCGCAGCGCGGCCTGGCGCCCAAGCTGGTCGCGGCCGGTGCGGACGTCATCGTCGGCGGACACGCGCACATCCTGCTCGGTGCCGGATACCTGAAGAACAGCTACGTCAGTTACGGCCTGGGCAACTTCGTCTTCTACAACTGGGGCCCGGAGACCGGCAGGACCGGTGTGCTCACCCTGACGATCAACGGCCGCAAGGTGCTCAAGGACCAGTGGACCCCGGCCACCATCCAGGGCGGGGTGCCGGTCCCGATCACCGGGGCCGGGCGGCAGCAGGCGATCGCGGACTGGAAGGCGCTGCGTGGCTGCACCGGCCTCGCCGCCAGACCCACCCGCTCCGAGTAACTCGGAGAGGGCGCCAAAAAGGTTCCGGACATCTCGCGATATTCCGGAGGGGGCGGGGAAAAGGTTCCGGGCGGCTCGTGCGGAGGAGGATGTGACCTGGTGGGAAAAGCCCGGCGACGTCCGGCAGACCCTCACGCACCGTCTCACATGCGACCTCATGTGATTTGTCCGCTCCACCCAGGATGGAGAAAATTCGTGAATGGCGAATAAGTACTGACCCTGGCGTGTCAGAAGGGCAAGATGGTGTGGTGTCCACCATGTCCTGCGAGGAGCACGGAGAGGCTCCACTGCGGCGCCAACCCACCCAGCGACGAAGCGCACGCCGTGTCGAGCGGATGCTCGACGCGTGTGCCGACCTGCTGGACGAGATCGGCTACGACGCGCTCTCCACCACGAGGATCGCCGAGCGCGCGGGTGTCGCGATCGGTTCGGTCTACCAGTTCTTTCCCGACAAGCGGGCCATCGCCCAGGCGGTGACCCGGCGCCACGTGGAGGGGTTCGTCTCCCGCATCGGCAGGCGCTTCCTGCTGGAAGACTACGAAGGCTGGTGGGACGCGGTCGACGCGATCATCGACGAGTACGTGGAGATGCACCGGACCGTACCGGGTTTCCGATCCCTGCACTTCGGTGACGTGGTCGACCTCAACCTGCTCGACGCCTCGTCGGAGAACAACATGGTGATCGCCGGACGGCTGCGCGGTCTCCTCCTGCAGGAGTACGGGCTGGCCGACAGCGAGGAGTTCGACCTGGCGGTCCTCGTCGCGGTCGAGGCCGGGGACGCCGTGCTCAAGCTGGCCTTCAGGCGCGATCCGAACGGCGCCCCGGAGATCGTGGCCGAGGCCAAGCGCCTCATCCGCGGTTATCTGAACCGCCAGTTCACCCGCATCTCGGTCTGAGAGCCATCGGCACCCCTGACGAGGCGTGGGCCGCGCAAGGGGGCGAGGAGCCGTCAGTTCGCCGGTGTTTCCGGCCGAGGGGGTACGGAAGGGGAAGCCTCGACGGGGAACGTTCCGGTGGCCTCGGGCAGGTTCTCGACACCGAGCGCGTCCGGTGCGGTGAGCACGTCCTCCTCCCGCGCCTCTCCCTCCTGGTGCCGCCTGCCCCGGCGTTCGAGCTGGGACCCCCGCTCGGGGAGAGCGGCTTCGTCGGTCATCTCGGCCTCGGGGTGCCCCTGCGCCGTCAGCTGCTGCTGCGCGGGCTCCCGCACACCCTGCCACGGCGTTTTTTGCCCTCGCGTGTCCCGTTCCCGAGTGCTCGGTCCCCGTCCCGGCGGGATGTGTCTCCCGGCGACGTGTCCGCGCGCACGCGGTCGCCTCTCCTGCCGCCGTTCCGTGCCCGTCACCGGAACGGGAACGACCGCCGATGGTCCGGGTGGTCGCGTCCTCGGCTCTTCACGAGACCTCCCCGAGCAATCGCACGGCTCGCGGCCGGACGAGATGATCGACTGCAGCCGCCGCTCCCGATGGATTCGTTCGACTTTCCTGATCCGGGCGGCGAGCCTCTCGCCACGGATACGGTTCTCCAGGGTGACCAGCTCCCGGTGTGCCTGCCCGATCGCCTCCATCTTGACCGAGAGGTATCCGGCGGACCCGGGAACGATCACAGAGAAGGCCAGAAGGAGCATCAACGTGAACGATGTCTGCTTGGACATGTCCATCGAGACTCCTTCCCGTGAGACGCTCCTCCGTCAGTAGTCGTTGCTCATATGCCCGTTTTGCTGGGAAAAAACGCGCACCGTAGTCGTCCGTTTGCTTAAGGTAACGTGGCCAATACCTGCCGTTGGCCGTACGCGGTCGAGCGTCGCTCGGTACTCTCGCGATGTGGCGCATGTGACACGTGAGCAACTTGATCGATTGCTTGAGCAGGCACTTCTGGCCGACGATCACGAAGACCTGGCCCGGCGACTCGAAGGCCTGGTCGAGACGTACGCGTCCGGCGACATATCACGGGCGGCGATTCTTGTGCTCGCCGCCGAGGAGTGGAGGCAGGCCGGACAGCCGGCCCGGGCCTTCGACTGCTTCCAGCGGGCGGTGGACGACGGCGGCGAGGTGAGTGTCGATCCCCGGGCGGGGATCGCCGACACCCTCTTCGAGCTCGAACGGCCTGACGAGGCGAGGGAGGTGATCGCGGCGATCCGCGCCGTCGACGACGTCACCGCGGCCACCGCCCTCACGGTCGCCGAGACCCTTGTCGCCTACGGTGACCTCGAAGAGGCCCATCAGTGGGCGACCGAAGGGGCGCATCGGGCGGTGGAGGGCAGCGGCGAGCACATCGCCCTGCTCAGAACCCGCTACCGAATTCGCGTGGACCTCGGTCTCCCGGAGGACGACCTCGACGCCCTTCTGGACGTCTCGCACTGACGTCGCCCCGGTTCCGCCGACCTGGCACATGCGGCGGGGGAGGGCCGTGCCTCGTGAGGCACGGCCCTCCCCCGATGGTTCGGCGGTGGACCTTTGCTGACCTGCGGGCCGCCCCGCGGATCGACAGCCGGTTCACCGCCTAGATCAGCATTTACTCCACGTTGAGGTTCGGGAGCGTTCCCTCAGGCGCGGGAAGGGCGGAAACAGCTGCGGCGCCCTGCACCGTGGTGCCGCTCGCGCTGTCTTCCGTCGTGGCCTCACCGGCAGCAGGAGCGTCCGGCGCCACGGGGGCCTCCGGGCGTGCGGCAGCCGGCGGCTCCACGTTGGGCATGTCCGCGGCGGGTGCGTTGGTGGTGGGTGCGTCTACGGTGGGCATGTCCGCGGCGGGTGCGTTGGTGGTGGGTGCGTCCACGGTGGGCATGTCCGCGGTAGGTGCCTCGGTGGGCATGT
>Ga0233377_1000063_pt1 | contig 73579 bp, 93 predicted proteins | sample ElkDunMinimDraft_6_FD_191540 | JGI IMG/M metagenome (GOLD analysis project Ga0233377, IMG submission 191540) | Fecal eukaryotic communites from dung pellets of Tule Elk in California, USA - Elk Dung E36 | ecosystem: Host-associated > Mammals > Digestive system > Large intestine > Fecal | place...
CCAGTGTTAGAACCTCTAGTTGGTGCTTGAATCTTACCGACATCTAAGTTATTCCAACCATTAGGAGGTACTTTTGCTGTATGAGTATGGTCTTGTACTTGGTCCATTTGACCAACTAAAACGTTCGTTAAAGTTGAAGAAAAAGCTGCATTTATAGTTACAGTATTCCCATTTACAGATAATACATCTCTTTGTTCAAAAGTTGGATTTTCGCCGAGACAATCAATTAAGAGGCTGCCAACTGTTAAGTTGTGTCCATCAGCAAATGTTAATGTTGTGCCATCAATTGACAACACCTCTAATTGTTTGTTGAATTCTTCTGCAGCGCCACCTGCAATGCGAGTAAATAAGCCTGTATATCTATTAGAAATATCCTCCCAATCTCCATACAAATTCATATCAATTGGAGAAGGACACAAAGGATATTGTGGATAAACAAAACCTACTGGGTATAAAACATCAGCTAAAAATTTCATATTCGGAATTTCATCACTAGGAGCTGTTGGTTTGTTTGTTGGTTTTGCTCCGTGAACCACCCCATTCTTATCCCGTAAAACCAGAGTATTTTTGTTTGTTGAAGGCGAAATATAGCTTTGCAAAAAGATTATGTCTGTTTCTCCTACAATAATATTATCAACAAGAGAATAAAATACACAACCTTTATTTGTATTCCCATTGATAACAGAAAAAAACTGTTTAGTCATGTCAAATGCAGCTCTGACCCAAGAACTTGCTGTTATTTGATAAATTCCGTTTTCTTTTTGGTCGTTTTGGTTTTTTACTAAAACAAAATCTCCAGATGTACAAGACACTCCATCAATGAATTGTTCTCCCTGTAAACTTACATTTTGTGTTGTTGCAGCCTTGATTGTTGTTGGATTAACTGAGAATTTGGATAGAATTCTGTTTGTAGCGGCGGTTGGATCAAGATTTTGTTCAAGGTATTGAACTCTTGAAGCTAAATTATTTACCAAATTAGAGATGCTATCAGTTACAGCTTTTGTTATTAATTGATTACTTGCAGTTGCAGAATAACCGTTAGTTACTAATTTTCCTTCTGGTGTAATTGTTAAGACTGTATTATCACCAATCTTCAAATAAGCAGTTCCTTCACCATCCGCACCAAGTTTAAGAGCATTTGTAAGAATATTGTTAACATCAGCAATAGAAGATAATGCAACTTCACCATTAAAGTTAAAAGCACCGTTTTTAAGATAATTATTAAACAGTGTTGTTAAAAGTGTAGAAACTTTGACGAGCATTGATAACACACTATCTGTTGTTGAAATTGTTTCATTTGGTAAAGTTACAGATCCCCCTAACGGAATAACATTTGAGTTTAATGCGTTAGCACCTGTTCCAATGTTCATTTCTTTAGTGCCAATAACTTTCTCTTTGTGTGAACCATCTTCATTATGTTGTTCTCTGAATCGTTTATTCACATCTGAAATATATCCGATGTTGTATGTAATGCTAGGTTGTGTGGTCCAATTGTCATTGTCAAGCCCTGCAACATCACTAGTTATATTTTTTATATCAGATTCCAAAATAGTTGAATTATTTGCCCTAATTACAACTTCTGCAAGTTTGACCCACCCATCATCTACTTCCGGAGCAACACTAGAGCCTTCTTCTCCAGCCTTAATTTGGAAAACAGGTTTTAAGAATTTCTTTGTGTCAACATACTGATATGTTTGGGTGTCTGTATCAGGGTCGTTGAAGGCACGTTGTTGATTATCATAAGTTGCCCATTCTCCTTTCACCTGAATAATATCAATTCTTCCTTCTGTAGATTCTCCAAATCCATATTCCATTACTTGTTCTTCTGTAGAACCAAAGTTTTGACCTGTTGAAAAACAAACTCCATAAATAGGTGAGATTTTTACATTCATTCCTTGGTATGGAATGACTTTTCCGTTAATGACAAAATCCTGGTTTGCTTCTAAAACCATCTGTGTCATTCTAGACACGTTATTAATCAAATTGTCAAAAGCAAAAGTGAAATCACTTGCTTTAACAATTTCATTGTCTAAAACTTGTGCTGTGTTAAATGTTGATTCTTCTAAACTCATTTTTCTCTCTCTCCTTATATTTATTCTATATAATCCCTTGTAATTATTTCTAAATAGGCTTTTACCCCTACAGAACGCAAATAATTCAATAAATCTTCATAAACATCTTTTGCAAACCCCGCGGCTACTCCTGATAAAAAAGATTTATCATAATATCCATAGTTTCCATATCTTGGTTGAGGTGGTGTTGATTCAGATGTTTCTACATTTGGATCCGCATCTCCACTAGCCAAACCAAAAGCATTAGCAGCAGAATATCCTTCAAACTGTGCAATAATTGTAAAACTTGGATATGGTTGTTTTTCAAACAACCTAAAATAATCAAGATAAGTTAGTGTTTCAATATATTCAAAACTAATCGTAACAGAATTATCGCCCTGATTAGTAATAAAAAACAAACTTTGATTATTCCAATTATTGCTTGAAAATTCATTTTTTACTTCTTCTGTACTCCATTGTTGATTTTTATAATCCCAATATTTATTGTGATTATTTTTTATAACAACATTAATTTTGCCCTTTAGGAAAAAGTGAAGGAAGTATGTGTTCTGTGTTACAGATACAGTTTGACTTAACAATCCTCCTGTTTGGTTCATTTCAATCCCATAAGTTTTAGAAAATCTACTATCTTTTGTTGCAGAACAGTTATTTAATATCCAAGAACTCGGATTATCTGTTTCAATATCTCCATCAACTAATAAATTGGCAAGGCTTTGTACAGAATCATCTGTTTTATTTGTGTTTTCAACTAAATAAATCTTAGCACTAGGAAAGTACTGTGAAAATACGTTTTTAACATCAAAAGGAGTTCCCCATTTAGTGTCATGGTTTCTTACAAAAATAGCACCTATTCTGTTTTTTAACGAAATTTCTGTTTCATCAACAAACTGTTTTAAATATGTAAAAAAAGCGACTGTTTTTTTAAGCATCTCTCCAGATTGTTCATATATGCTTGCCGTTGAAACCCACTCTTGCATGTATTTTAACAAATTGTCAGTTTCATTAATTATTGGAGTAATAACAGCTTTAAAGTTTTTAGCATTCTTATCTATTGTTTTTGGGAAGTTCCCAATTATTTTTTGCGATATTGTCATACTCTCCCCCATCTTTTATTGATTAACAATATTAACTATAACGGAGCTAAATCTTGCAATTTGATTAATACCTATTTTTACATTATCCGCAGCATCATTAATTTCTACTCCTGATATATCTGTAATTCCCGTTATTTGTTTAAGGAGAACAATTATTGAAGACAAAACAACATCTTCATTAATTCCTAAACTATTAATATAGTTTTGCAATTTAACTGTTATATCATCTTGTATGCGACTAGAATCTACACGGTAAATTGTAGCAGTCAATGAAATTGAAATGTCTATAACACTTGCAGGTTGAACATCAACTTGAACCCCCGCTGCCCTTAATCCTGGGCTTGTTTCAGTATCGTTTCCATTAATTAATTCTACTACTTTATCCCGTAAATTTTCTGTTAATCTACCAGTACCATCATCAACATAAACAGTAAAATTATAGATGTTAGATTTTGGAGGAAAATGTTCATCAATTCCAACAGATCGCACTCCTTCAACACCCAAAACTCCAGCCATTATCCCATACTTATTATTTCCTTGAAGGCCATTAATGTACAGTTTGAATCTTCGTAGCATTTCAGTATCAGTTTCCGCATTTGTTCCTCCGATAGATTTATAGGGATTAGTAACCCCTATTATTTCAGCAGATAAGTTGCTTTCTATCGTTGTAACTGTATTTGCGGCAACATTATATTCTAGCCCAATATTTTCTGCCACTGCACTAACAGCGTTAGAAGTTGTTTCTCCGCTTGCAATTGTACCTAATTCTGTTGTAATAAAAACCAAACTTCCATTACTAACCCTAGTTCCACTTGGGATTGTTGAAACATAATCAACAGCAGAATTCCTGCTAAACACAACATCTACAGAAGCTTTTTGACCATTTTTTCTTTCAAAGTCAAAAAGGGCATACGGTATTTCTCTTAAATTATTTGCATACCCTGTTCTTGTATCAACATACCCCTGTTCCATTGGTCTAGCTACAGATTCAAAAATTGTCATTATATTTGACCCTGCATTAAAATCTGTAATTTCCTTAGATATACTTATTGCATTATTCTTCATTGATTCTACTAGTTCGCTATATGTTTTTGTTACCATTTATATATTCCCCCCAAAAGTTTTTGTTGCATTATTAATATCTGTATATACAACTTGAATTTTTAAATTATCACCCTTCCCAAGGAAAGTAATATTATCAACACTTTCAACCCTTGGATCTTCAACCGTTGTTTGATTGATACTAGCTTGGATTAACGCAGAACTTGCTCTAGCGTCATTACCAATAGATGTTTGGATGCCATATAATTCTAACCTAACCCTAGAACCAATTTCACTAGAATATCTATTAAGTAATGCTTGTTGTAAATTATCAGCTCCTTTAATACAAACTATATCACCATTATTAATTTCAAAATCTTTTGTCATTGTGTTAATTTTCAAATCACTACCATAATTATCTTTGACATCTGGAACATTATATACTTCATTGTTAGCACTTGTATTTGATGCCATATCTAACTGTGGTATTAATATTTTCTTTCCTGCTTTTAACGGTTGATTGGCAGGTAAATTATTATAAACTGCAATTATACATGACAAACTAGGATCCCCATAATATTTTAATGCAATTTGGTCCCACGATGTTTCTGCATCTGAAATTTCTATTGTTTTATACCCGTAAGTAATTATTATTTGATCGTCATTTTCAACATTTCCCGGAATTACAGAAATTCCTTGTTCATTTAGATTTTTTTTAATTGCAACTTTTACAGCATTTGCAACATTAAGAGCCGCATTATAATTTGTAATTAAGCTATCAGAAATTTCTTCTTCTGATATTTGTGTTGAATCTTCGCTTTCAATAATTTTAGAAGAAGTGCTAAACAGTTCTTTAACTTGTTGCCAATAAGCCTCTCCGTATGTATTCGGTAAATTTAACGCAAAATCTGCAATTTTAACAAAAGAATCAACCATATTTACACAAGAATTCCATACATCAGCGGCTAAAGATGGTTGAAACCTTAGGGCAGAACTAATTGCTCTATCAGCAACCCCAATAACGTCCTTGTTGAATCCAGCAATAGCATCTGTGCCGAATTTAATAACATTCGCATAGCTTGATACAGTTGTTTCAAAAATATCAATAAGGTTATTGCTCATTTCAATTGCATTATATAACTCACCAATAAATGAAGCTCCATAATCTATTGCAGTTTGATTGTAGTCTTTTAATTTATTGGTCCATGTTTGCACTCCGGATAAGAAATTATCATCTGTTAAAACCTTTAAACTAAAACCAACATCTTTCTTTTCATAATGAAATTTATTTTTCTTTAAAACTTCGGGCAAACCAATTGCTTCAAATTTATAGTTATATGTAAATGGTTTTTCTTTTGATCTACTAATTTCCAGTGTAGATACAAATATCTGCCACCATTTAGGATTGTTTTTTACACCAACTTCACCGCCGTTCAAAGAATATAAGTAAACTTCTTTTCTTTGCAATTTATCTTGTGATCCATATTTTTTTAAAAGATCTCTTAAATAAAATATTTCTTCACTGCCCGTTAATTCTGTAGAACCTAAAGAACTTTTGTATATTAATTTTAAAGTTTCGTTAATTGTAGACCCTGATAATGAAATTTGAACAGCATCGTTTCCATAATCAGCAACAACCATTCCACCAAAAGTTTTAGTTTCTCCTTTTCTTTGAGGAAAAGAAAAACTTTCTTGTTCTGGTGGAACAGAAAAAGTAAAAGCGTCTGTTAATATTCCATCTATTTTAAATTCGAGAAGATAACTTTTTTTCCAAAAATTAGAATTTAAATAACTCATCTTATTCCACCTTCATAACACTTTGACCTGCATTTGTGATTTTTACAGTTATTACATCAGTTGCAGGGCTTGTATTTGTTCCCGTTTGCTTTTGACCATTGATAGTAATTGTGCAACTATCTTCTTCTTTAATAATGGGCTGATTTTCTAACATATTTTTAGTTGCAGAACCTATTATCACACCATTTCCACTACCAGAACCAGGAATCCACGAAGGAACATTTGTTGATGTAAAACCGGAAACAGATATATTCATAGTTCCTTTATAAATTTCCTTTCCTTGAACGCTTCCTTTTGTTGATGGGTTTGTATTAATCTGAATCATTCCTGAACCACTAGACAACTCTAAAGTACACCCTTCTACAACTGCATTTTTCATCATTTTAATACCTCCAAATTTCCATTAAGTGTTATTTTGGAAGCATCCATTTCTATTGTTGAACCATTTTTTACAGATATAGAAATATCATTTGACTTAGTTTCTATTACATTTCCACTTTTATCTTCTATATATATACCATCACTAGTTCTATTAATTGTATTGCCATTAACATCAATTACAGAGATTCCATCTTCATTAATTACAATGGAATTATCCCAAGCTAACAACTTTATTTCTTTACTTTGTGATTTGTTGTTGTTTTCAGATGTATTAACAAATATCTGTATTTTTTCATCATGAGAAACAATAGAACTATTTCCATTAGAATAATCTTCTATAATATCCCATCCACCTTGTGTTTTTGTTTCTCTGCTATTATTTTTTTCTTCTAAATCATCATCATTTTTAGCCCATAATTCTCTTATGTTTTCATCACCACGGGAGAATCCTGAACATAAAACGAACGCACCTGTGGCTGTCTTTGTTGGTGTTAGTACAAACACCCTTGAATTGATTGGAGGAAGATTTCTTTGAGATGGAACGTAATCTTTTTTATCATCGACTGTTACCCATTCACCAGAAACAACAGGTAAATTTTCATACTGATAGCCAGTATCAGAAACAACTGTTACAGCGTTTTTCTTTGAATTTTGACCTATAACGATGCCCCAAAATCCAATTCTATTAGCTAGATAGTTTTCATTGGTTAAACGAGGAGGTATTGCATTCGTTTTATGGACTATTTTTCTGACAATCATCTCACAAACTCCTGATACGATTTACTTATTTGTTTTACAGGTGTAAAATCCCCGCTTTCTAGATAAACACCACCCCTCGAAACTTCATAATTAATAGAAGGATTATCGCCATAATTCCAACTATGAGATGCTTTTGTAATGTAAAAGTCTGCACCACAAAATTTGAGCCATTCACCTACAGAATTATGTTTATGTGTTATATAATTCACAATCGTAATATCGCCACTAAGCATTTCATCTAAATGACTAAACCACCTATCCATTTTTGCTGCCAATTCTGACATTTTTTCGGAATTTAATTTTCCGTCTGCACTAAACCCTACAAACGAACAAGTTAATAATTGATAGCCATATTTTGAAACTTTTTCAGTATTTGCTTTTGCACACTCATAACCTTTTTCTTCAACCGATGTTCCCTTTGCTAAATTCATATAAAAACTAGGAGATTGAGAACTTCCTTCTAGATATGGCATAAATGCTGTATATACTTCTTCACAATTCCTAGTAAGAGTAAAGTCTTTTAAACATGTAGGATTAATTTGACTTATGTTTTCATGTGATAAATCAAACGGAACTTCTCTAACCCGTATTTTTGGAGAATTATTTTTTACTATTCCATAAATTTCATAAATTGGAGATGGCAATAATTTTTTTATATAATTAATATATGTAATAGTTCCTTCTGTAAACATGTTTGAAGAAATTGGATAATAAAAACTTTCTTTTCCCACTTCAAAAATATCTTTGTCATACCATTTTTCTATCAATTCTGCAATCAAAAAATTAGATATTTCTTTGTTATTTTTTGTTGCTTGAACAAACGTATCAAAACTTTTTTTTACAATATCACTAACAAGGATTGGATTTTCTCCTTGATTTTTTGCAAAATCAACAATTAACTGTTTATTATTTGAATTAAAAGAAACTGTTTTAATGTCTGTGTTGATGTTTAAATATTGGAATAAAAAAGAAATATCTTTACCAGAAACAGTAACTATTTTTTGCAAATTTGATGCAACACACCCAATTGATATGGTCGTAACAACACCAATAAAATCGTAGGTTGTCCCCCCATCTTCTGAAATAACGACAATATCTAATGGTGAAACTTTATCCATAAATAAATCATCAGTATTTTCATCTTCTTTTACTGTAAAAGAAAACGAACCTTCTATATTGGTTGGTGTTGAAACTTCAAATGAATATGATTGTAAATTTTTGCCTGATGAATATGTTGAATTTGGAGAAAATACTTCATACAGTTTTTGAGCAACTTTATTATTTTCTATTGATGAATAACACTTTATAACTGGTTGTGGACTTTGACTTAAAATCTCCATTTTCACCATCTCCATTTTTTTCAAATAAAAAAAAGCCGCCTATTCCGAAAAAGAATAAGCGGCTGCCTTTAAAAACACACCATTAATAAATCAATAATACCACAATAAAATAGTTTTTTCAATTACTATTTTCTCTCAATAATTTCCATATTTTTAACAGTATCAATTAATATTTTTAGATACTCCACCATTTGACTACGTTCGGTTGGATATAAATAACCATCTTCAACTTGCGCTCGTAATCTTGTATATAACTCACTATCTTCCCCGTTTTTTTTAGGGAAAAGTATTTCTGCTTGCAAATAACGTTGTAATTGCGATAAATCAACGCCTTTGTTATCTGCAATATCTTGTAAAGCTTCTTCATAATTTTGTAGTAAATAATCAGTTAGTTTTTGTTTTCCATCATAAGATGTAATTCTTGGAGTTTGTTCCACATCTAATTTTTCTCTGTTATAATATAAAGGTTGTGTTTTCATATCATATTTTTGCTGATATTCAGGTAACACATTCTCTTCGTTTTCATCTCCCAATAAAAAATTTTTTATTGCATCAACACCTTGTGAGATTGGTTCAAGAGCCGCTGTACTCAGCCCCTTCACTCCCATACCAATTTCTTCTGCTGTTTCTGCAATTCTATTTAATGATTCTTGATTTCTTGTTTCTAAATTTTGATTTTTAGGATCCTTTTGTAACTTTTCAATTTCAGATTGTAACTCCGATTCAGAAAGCCCTTTACCTTCTAATTTCAATAATTTAGATACCCCAGTGTAATTCATTCCGGTAATATCTCTTAAATATTCTGCCTTTGCTTGTATGTCCCCCCCTGTTCTATCATTCAAAGTTTTCATCAACGAATTAAAAACTTTTCCGTCCTTCAATCCGCGTTCCATCAACATCATATCGTTAAGATACCCACCATCCTGAATATAATCACCTTCTAGAATAGTTTTTTGTGCTTGTGTATCAAATGCTGATGAGAACGCTTGCAATACCATAACATCGGATGTTTTTGCCAATGCTGTTGCACCAGCAATTCCATTATTAATTTGATTAAGTCTTTGAGCTCCCCTTTCCCCTGCCCAAAATTGGTCGTTATTAGAAAGTCTACTAAACATTACCATTGTATCGGCAACTTCTTTTGACGAACGAGTAAATCCTTTGGCAATACCATCTTCCATAACTTTTTCTATGCCCATAAGAAATTCACCCATTTGAGAATCTTCTAAACCACTTGCTTTAGCCGCTCCATACAAATACGAAAAATCGTTGCCAATATCTTTTGAGCCACCATAACGCATCATTTTTCCAGCCAAATTGATATATTGGTTTTCATCTCCGTTAGTTGCATAGGCCCACTTTAATGCTGATTGTGCATTAACCCCAGCACTGTCAATATTTTTGACTCCTTGTTTTGCTAACGCTTGCACATATTGGTTGAACTCCGCATTATCTAAACCCGTTCCAACATTATAATTGTTTAGTCTTTTATATATATCAAAGTTTTCTTGTGATGAACCATCAAAATTAAAACTTTTTCCTGATTGATTAATTATTGATTCATTGCTAGCATATTTGTCCGAGAAAGCAGTTGCCCCTTTTACAATAGCCCCACCTATTAACAACCCAGGTATAGCTTTGCCTAATATACCTGCAAATGCATCCATACCATTATTTTTTGCCAAATCCTGAATTTTTGAAACAGAATCAGCAGTATTGCTAAAAGCACCTGAAACTGCCCCACCCATATTTCCATGAATAATATTTGATGATAATGAATTCCCGTTGTTAAATAAACCAACTAACAATTGTTCCCTAGTTTTATCTATTTGTTCTTGGCTTTTATCATAATCTTTGATTGTGCGTCGTACTTTTGGAACATCATCTTTTAAATCTGCAAGTGATTTTGAAAGTTGTTGAAAATTGTATATAATAGTTGGTAATGATTTTTCAAATTCACCAACTAACATTTTTTGAGATGAATCAGAAAAAGATGGATTGTTTAATATATTTCCTTGAATGGCTTCAGAGGAAGAAGAATTAGTGTATAAAGGTTGTTGTTGTGTCTGTTTGGTAATATCATCTAATCCACTCTTTACGCTGGATGTATCTAATGACACATGACCTTTTATATCTATTTGTGCTGACATTTCTTCTTCCCCCTATTTTTTTATTCAAAAGTAGCTTTCGCTATTTCTTCTTCTGAATAACCTAATTCTCTTAATGTATCTGCATCTACTTTAGATTCATTTTTTTCCTTTGCTTTTATATAAGCATTTTTGATCATGTCTTTGTCAAAGTTCATATAATACTCAAACCAAATATAGAAAAATAAATTATCTAAATTATTATTATTCGAGTTTGTTGCTGCTAATATTGTCGAATAATCCTGGACCACCATCATCTGAAACGTTTCCCACGGAAGCCACGTCCGAATAGATTCCTTCCCCATTATTTTCAAGGTGTTGTTGCACTTTGAGGCGAAATTCATACGCTTTCGCATACACCTCCTGAACAAAACTTTGCAAAGGGATTAATCCCCAAGAAAAGTTTGCATTTTCTCTTTTTGCATTTTCATACCAAGTAGGGCCGGAAATAACCAAGACATCTAAAGTTGCAATTTGTAACATAATTGATAAAGAAACTTCATCAAAGCATTCAGCAGGAATGTTACTTTGTCTATATGCTTTCAATCTACCAATAGCCTGTAAATCAGCCATTCTAGGATATTTGATTTTAAATTCCCCCCTAGAAGTTTGAATAGTTTCTGTTACATCTTTTCCCATAACTAACTGATTGAACATACTTGTTTTTTCAACTTCGTTCAATACTTCTTCTTTTTTTTCGATTTTTTCAAGAACCATTTTTTTCTCCTTTTTTCATATTTAAAAAAAGGGCTATCTATTTACAGTAGCCCCCTTTTGTTTTTTTATACCCTATACTTCTGCATCTGTTTGAGCTTCATAATCTGCACCAGAACTCATATCCAATGCTTCAAAACCTACGTTTCCTTTAACGTAAGTTCCACCCTGCATTGTTACAGAGAATGAGTTTGGTACAAGTGTATCGACAGAAGCGATAATTAGTTTTTTCTTTTCATCGTAAAAATCAAGATATTTAAACTTAGAAACGACATTACCTTGTTTAAAATCTTCTGATTTAGGATTAAAAGAAGAAATAGAAACTGATCCCCCGCCATTCAATTTTTCAGTACCTGAATATACTTTAGGACTCGCTAGAAATCCTGTTAGTCTACCAGAAACAGAAATTGCTTGTGGGTCAATTGATGCAGGGAAGATAGAATCTAAAACTTGTGCTCTTTGAGTTTGGATTTGTTTTGTCATTTCTGCACTATCAACAAATCCAATAACTTTTGCGTCTGCTGCAGATGTTCCAACACGAACTTGGCATCTATACCCAATTGTAAAAATTGATGATGCAATACCATGTGTATATTGTGCGATTCCACTCATTATCTTCCTCCCTTTTAAATTTCAACAGTTGAAGTGTAAACGTGATTTACTGCTGTAATAAATACAAAATTAACCGGAGCTGTTAGATAACGTGAATAAGTAAGATATATCTTATCCCCATCAATTCTGCATTTTATATTCCAAACATTGTCATTTGAATCATTTGGAACAATATAACCATTCAAAGCCCATTCTTTTGCTCTATCAATCAGTGTTTTTATTGCTTCATTTGTTGAAACTCCTGAACCACCAATAATAGGAATAAATTGAGCTCTTAAATCACGATTCATAAATAAATCTTCACGAACCATAGAACGTTCATTATTGATTAAGTCATCCCCTTGGAATGTAGTAACCGAACGAACACAAATATATTCAGCCAAATTCTCTGGATTAGGATTACATACTGTAATACCAGCACGAATTAAAGAAGTTATGTTAGGAATATCCCGAATTTTTCCAAACGAAAGTACATTAAGAGTTTTGAATGTTAATGGCGTTGAAGGCGACATAGCGCTCTCCATAGCTGCTAACATTACTCCTAACCTAGCACCTGTAATTGTTTCTATTTTTCCAGAAATGGCATTTGTTTTAGTTGCATTGTCAATTACATACGATACTAATTTATTATTCAAACCTTGTGCTGTATTAATACCATCTGTATCAGCCATACCAATTCCGCCACCAAGGATAGCTGTTCGTTCTTTTCTATTAATAGTAGAACTCATTGATGTACAATGTGAAGAAATCAAAGACAGAACACTAGCATCTGTAGATGGAGTAGAAATTATCTGAATATCTTCTACTTCAAGGGCTTTCAATGCTTGTTGCCATTGTGTGATGGTGTAAGAACCAATTGTTCCCCCTGTAAAGTAAATGTAACTCTCTGTATTATCAGGAACTTGTCTTGTTGTTGTTTCAAGAATTTCTAAACCACCAATTAACGACATCTTGTTCAAAGCATTAATGAATGCATCAAAGTTAGCATAAAGTTGTAAACCATTGTCAATATCAATAGGTGAATTAGTAATTGTATCAAGTTTATATGATGATAAATCAACATCATCTGCAATTGCTTGATATGAATTAGAGTTATTGATAGCTGATACAAGAGAATCCAATGTGTCAAAATCTTCAAAACTTAAAGTTAATTCATCAATAGCAGTTGGCTCACTTCCTTCTTCTGGAATTGATTCAGCAACAAAAGAAATAGAATTATTGTTGATAGTAACAGTTGCATTCTGTCCTTCACCATAGTAAACAACATTCATTGCTTTTTTTACAATGTTATCTACTTCTTCTTGAATTTCTTTGTACACTAAATTAATTTTTTTTGAATTTTGTGCTGTTCCATCACTAATCATAATTTTTAGTTGATTAGTGTGAACTCCGTAATCCCAAGATTTAATTTCAATTGTTGGAATACTTCCACTTTGCAATGTTACTGATGATTGTGTACCATCATTTACACGCATCGCAAAAACTCTCTGTGGAATATAAACATTTGAAGCTGTAAAAGCATCCCCTATAGCGTCCAAAAGTTCTCCACCTACAAGAGCCTCTTGTGCAGATGCAACACCATCGAATTCTAACAATTCAAAAGGTTTTCCACCGTTTGATTTACCAAGAATTACCATATTGCCTGCTGAAACACCACTAGGGCTAGATGTATTATAACTTCTTGAATAAGACCCTGGCACCCAATGTTCTGTTCTTTGGCCACCACTCTCAAAAATTGCTGGACCTACACCCATTTTTTCTCCCTCCCATTATTTTATTTATCTAATGTTTGTTTTCATTAAGTCAGAAACAGTTTGATCCCATTGTGTTTTTGTTTGAATTTTTTTTGGATATAACTGTTTTAATAAGTTTGAAATATAAATATCTTTTGGATATAACTGTAGATATTTATACACACCCATCTTTCTGTTATCATTCGCAACAGTCATTACACCTACCGTTGGAACATTCTCAGATTTAATTTTCTTTGACATGATTGATAACCTCCCATACAATTTCTCTGTTTATATTGTTTATTTCAGTATCTAAAATAATTTGTGAAACATTATAATCCACCTCAAAAGTAATATGTGATCCAGATAAAAGAACATCAAAATCAAAATTGTAATTACTACTTCTTTCACCCTGTACATTTTGCCCAAAAATAGATGGTGTAAACATTTTATATTTTTCATGTAAAATTCTGTCCAAAGAACAAGTAAACATTAAACTTAAATGTTCATACAATTCATCTTTTAACTGATCGTTCTCACACCATATTTCAACAGAAACTTTATCCCTTTTTCTTGTATCAATTTTTAAACCATAAACACCACCAATCTCATCTCCAACAGTTCTGCTATCTGCCAATTGTTTTAATTCATCTATCCGTTCTTTGTCGTATATCAATACATAACCGGGAATATTTTCTTTTAATGGTTGCCCATTTCTATCGGTTAAAACTTCAACAACTCCACTTTCGTTTATGTACGTTCTATCTCTTGTTGTTTCAGAAAAAATTTCATCAAAATCTTGACTTGTCAATTTGACAACACTATTTGTTTCAAACATTTCTTGCATTTCAGGAACTTTACCGTCTGACTGAGATGTTATTACAATAGATGGAAATGTATCACCTGCCCTTGTGTTATCTTCTAATATCATGTGCGCAAAAGGATGTTCATTCGTAACATGGAAATGAAAGTTGTCATATACAGATTCAAGATGCAACCTTTCTATATATGTTCTAGTTACATCTACTAGAGCCTGTTCCACAACAAAACCAAAATTAAGATAATAAATCATCCTTAAAACTCCCCGAAAAAAAACAAAAAAAAGGCAGCTAAAAACTTAATCTTTATTTAGATTAAATTTCTAGCTGCCCTTTTTAGACACACTAATAAAAATGTACAATAATATAATAATTTATTTATCAACTGTTGTCAATGTTTACATATTTCTATACATTTCTTCATCTTGTTTCAAGCCTAAAGAAATTAAACTATCAATATCTGATTTAACAGCATTAGTCAATGCTCCAATAACATCAATAGAAGGTTTTGCAGGTTTTTTATAAATCCAACTTCCTTCTGGAGATTTTGCAGAAATAATTCTAAATGTAAAATATGTACTACCCGTAACATCTTTCATTCTAACCATTCCAACACTTCTATCATTCCACGCATTATCTTCTGTTAGCCTTCCTTTCTTAGCCCAATCATAACCTTGTCTTTCGACATCTAAACCTTTATAGTTTTTTTCACTATATTTTTTGAATACGTTTACATAAGATAAATTTAATCCTTTTACAGCAGAATTATATGCTTTTTGTGGAATAAAATTGTTAAAATGAGCCCTTTTTGTGTTTTTATCGTTAGGTGTTCCCCACCTAAAAGGTATAATCAAATATGGAACACCTTTTTTACTTACCCTTGATTTATTACCATAAGGATGAGTTTGTTTCATGTCATATTCAACAGCCTTAGAACCTTTTATTTTAGATTCTAATTGCATATTATTTGATCCAACAGAATAATGAAAACTACCTTTTTTTTCTAATCTTAATGATTGCACAATTCTACTTGTTACACCGTCTAAATATGGAATTCCCGGTAATTCTTCCGTACCTTTTAAATAATTAGAAAATCTTTGATAAACATATCTTCCTGCCATCTCAAAAGCATTAGCTGTATTTGGCAATGCAGCTTCTGGAGAGTTCTTAAAAGAGTTTTCGAATTCATTTACAAATTCTTTTAATTCTGATAAATCATAATCAATTTTTATTTGTGTCATTCCCCTCACCCTTTAAAAACTACCATCAACACCTTTTCTCGTAATTGTATTGTTTTTTTGTACATTTATATTCGTTTTTTCTGCATAAGCATTAAATAGTTTTAACACTACTTTTTTGGGAAATCGTTGATCTTCTGATGTTCTTAATTGTGGAATTTGTTTTGTTGCTCTATAAGTTGGCAGAACATGATATGTAATTGAATATGATTCACCAAACATAGGAGCATTTTCAGAAGTTGATAACCATTTTATTTTATTAGTATCTACTAAAACAAAATCCTTTCCTTCAATATATTCAACTTCTTCGCCATCAACAATACCTTTGCATGAAACAACATCGTACACAAAATAAACACCTAAAGTATCTGTATCAATTTTAGTTCTAGATATAACTTCTTTATTAGTATAAGTGCCTGTCAAAACTGTTAGAATATCATCATTTGCAACATCACACCCATAAGGGAACGAACAAATTGCATCTCCATTTACTTCTTCAACTGCTTTTGCATCAGTTTTGCTAAAGTTCTGACTTAAAACGACAAAAGTAAAAGGTTTTAAATATTCAACATTTTCAACGGTAATTGGTTCTGTAATCGGAATTTCTTCTTGTGTTTCTTCGTTTTTTGTTGGTTCAATTAAAAACTTATTTAATCTAAACTCTTTTGCAATATATTCTATTCCTGCTCCATCAATAATTTTCCCAATACTAATAATATCACTTGGAACAGAATAATAAACTCCATCAATATTAGACTTGCTGTTTTCTAGCCCTGGAACCGTATAATATGTACTTTGATTATTTTTTTCTGCAACAGCACTATCTAAATGATTAATCAGACTTTCTCTTGTTACAACAGTAAAATAAGTGCCTTTTTGGGGAACTTTTTCTACATTAAGATATATAAATGAGCCTAATTTTTCTGCACTGGAGTATCTATTCCCATTCATATCGTAAACTTCTAATAATTGTCTACCATCACATTCTGCATCTGAAATTTTCAAAAATCCTTCTTCATCATTCAACATTACTGTTTGATAAGTAATCATTGTTTTTTGGAAAGTGTAATTATAGCCCCTTCCACCACAAATTTTGCAATGAATATCAGGTTGCATAGTAATAGGTTTTACACATGAACATTTTTCTGCAACTCTCCATCTTACAAATTGCCCATGTCTGTCAATTAATGCTTCATAATTGTCTTTTCCAAGAGTTAATAATACTGGTGAATTTTTCCCCAAGCCTTGACCCATAATTTCACTCCTATTGATAAACGCTTGAATCAGAATATATTTGATGATATTTTTTTACATCAAATAAACTTTTAAAACTAAATTTTCCCAATCTTATATTTTTAGCAGAGTAATATCCAATCAATGGAGGGCACCATGTTACAAGATCACTCCAATGTGCATATTGTTCAATTTTATTAAAACATCTTTTTGCTTTTATTTTGGTAAATAAACCAAACAAAGGCTTTGGACTTCCAAATGTAATCAAATCTATCTTTTTACCTGTTGCCTCAAATATTTCAATCCCACAAATTTGAGCAATAGCCCCGCCAAAACTATACCCGCAAATTTGAACTTTATAATTCGGATAGTAATACATACAATTCAAAATAGAATGTAAGACAATACCTTTTGCACTCTCCCAACTAATCCACCACCCTTTAGAAAACCAATATGGGCAACCGCCTATTATTACTGGTAAAAACATAAAAACAAAATTTAAAATCCAATCTGTTTTTTGCCTAGATTCTTGGAACATTACTCTTATAACTTGTTCTTCATCAACAACTTCAATCTTCCAATCTAAATCTTTACCATTGTGATTATAATGAATAGCTCTTAAATGATTAAACAATTCGTACGGCAACATTCTTTCACTCTCCTTTTATAAAAAAAACGGTTTTTTTTAATTGGACCGTAAACCAATTTTATTTTAACAGAAAGCTGAAAAAAACTAAAAAAAAGACTTTCTGCAAAAATTATAAACATCCCACCCGATAAAATCCAAAACGATATTTATTTTTTTCGATATATTCTTGAACTTCTTTTTGATAGACAGCAATTCTCGCACCAAAATAAGCAGATGTAGCAGATTGTGTTGAACTAAACGATTCAGAAACTCCATCCATACTTAAACTAGAACTAGAGAATCCCGACATTAAACCATCACCAATAATATTCAATAATGAAATAGCAGCAACCTTACCAATTATCTGTCTTAAATCCATAGGTATATCATCACTTGTTTCAAAACCTGCTGAATAATCTATTGCATAAAATAGATGTTGATTCCATGTTTCAGAACCATATCTACTTATTGCCTGAGAAATTCCTAACCATGTATCACTAGGCTTGTATGGCCTATTCATAAATTTAATAATTCCATTGGGCTTATCTAAAACAACAGAATCCATTAAATCTTTATCATCATCTCTACCACGATTTAATAAAGTACATCTTGTTACTTTTAAGATTGGTCTTTTTTTTGTTTGTATCATTCCATATCTTTGGATTTTTCTAAAAGTAAAATCATACAATGTTTCTTCTACATCATAATCTTTCCCTTTTTCGAGTTTATACTGATTAACACTTGCTTCTGATTTTATATTTTCTTTAATAATTGTAATATTTAATAATCTTTCAACTTCTCTTGTAGCAGCTTCAATAAACCAAGAAATCTGTTCATCACTAAAGAATTCCCCGTTTGTTGCCTTAAAATCCGTTCCCCAAAGATATGTATATCTACAATCATCAGGTGTTACTGCTGTTCCCCAACAACCTTCTGGCACAACATAATTCTTAAATGAATAACCTATTGCAGATGGAATTCCAAATTTTACCCAACACGAAAATTGATAATCTTTATATTCCGGATTTTCAATATCACTGGCCACAATTCTATATTCATACAAACCATCTTCCAACCCAAAAGAATCGACAAAATCGCCTGCTGTTAATGCAAGCGGCTCTGTTGTTTCTTCTGTTGGATCGGCAAATCCGTTTTCAGTCCAAATAAGCCATTTTTTATTTTTATAAAATGCTCTTTCTAAATAATAAGGTTTTGCACTATTTATAGAAACGAGAATTTTAGTTTTTGTACTTTCAACGGATATTGCCATCTTTATTTTCCTTATTTTTTAAGACTGTAACCTGGTATAGTTAAAAGTCTTTTTGCTTCAACTTCTGTAACTTCACACAATCCTTTATCATTAAAAGTAATAGTTCTAGTTGGTAAAACTACAGATTTGTTAATAAGAGATTTGTTGAAAACTAATACATTTCCACTTCCATTTTTAACAGAAGTGTTTTCTTGTTGTTCATCAGTTTCCACAACTTCTTCTGTTGTTTCAACTATAATTCCTAATTCCTCTACTGTTTCATTTTTTTCAACAGTAGAGGTTGTGTTTGCATTTGCTGATCTAGCCATATAACACAACCTCCATTTTTTTTATTTTGTCTAGTAAAGACCACCGTTGTAACCAACGTTTTTAATCAAAGCACAATATTCAGGAGCACGAACTTCGAGCATACCATAAAGAGCAACTACACCACGATGAGCAAGACTTGAATCTGTTGGTAAATCAAAGTTACTCATACCCATAAGCTGACCGAATGATACGTTAGGTTCCATTTCATCTGTATATGGTGTAACAAGTACAATTGATGCTGTTCCTGGTAAATCTTTGTTCAAATCAACATAAGTTGTTGCACCTTGTGGTGTTTTTGGAATTCTTACCATTTCCATTAATTGTGTTCCATTGGCATTAGAACGAGTAATAATAAAGCCTGTCGCAGCAGCTCCGTTAGAATCAGGTGTAATTGTCAATGTAACTTTTTCGCCACTTGCAACTGCAATTGGAGCAGAAACAACTGTTGCAGCTGAAATACCATAAGAGTTAATTGCGTGTACTGCGTATGTATAATTCCCTGCATAAGCTGTTGTAAATTGAGATGCAGAATCTGCTGCAGCAACTCCAGCAATTGCTGTTGGAGCATTAGGACGTTTTGTTGCATCACCAGCTGCATAAACAGGGCCTTTTACTTTAAACATTTTGTCAGCACCACAATCATCTGTAATTCTGATTGTTGAGCTTACAGCTGTTACAATATTTGGTAATTTTTCAAATGTGAAACGAGTATCTTGTGTTGTAAAACGCAATCTATTGCTATACATTGTTTTGAACTGACTAGCCAAAATTGGTGGGAAATATGCTTCTTCCAAATCTCCACCTTTGTTGTATACTTGTTCTGCAATTGTATCAAACAATGCTTCACCTGCATCAATAGCAACTCCATCAATAGTGTCAGATTCACCAATTTCCAAACCACGAATATCAACAACTGTCGAACGAAGTCTTTCAGGTTTTGAAGTATCATTTGCTGCATCAGAAATAATTTTTTCAAAACCATCGTATTGTTTTGGAGAAACCGAGCTATCACCATGGAAAATACAACGTTCTGTACCTTTTGTAACACGCATAACAGCAGATACTTTTTGAGCGTTAATTGGATTTTCAGCATTGTCTGTCAATGTCAATGGATGTGAAACTTCCCATTTGCTTGACATGTATTTAGTTTCGTAAATCTTACGACTGAACTGTGGATCGCCTTCTGTTGCTTGTTCACCTTCGCCTACAAACAAGAATTCGTCTGAACCCACATCTGTTTGACGGTTTACTTGGTGTACTGTAGAACTTACAGGTTGTTTGTGTAATTTATGGAAAACTTTACAGTCTTTTTGTTTTACATCAAGAACAGTTACAAGAGTCGCTTCCAAATCTTCTCTTTGTAATGCACGACCTTGTGTATAGTTAGCTGCATTTGTTCCATAACCAGCATTAAGAGCTTTTTCAAGCTCATCATTTTGAGATGTTGTAACAAAATCTTCTTGTTCAAAAATATCTCCCATTTTTCTCTCCTCCCTATCTATTTTCTCTTACAATTGAACAAATTTTAGACCAAACTTCTGGTTTTACAGCCTGTGTTCCAAATTTCATTGATTTTTGGAATTCAGAATTGTAGAACTGAACTTGTTCTGGATTCATATTCCCTGCTTTTGCAGATTTAACAATTGCTGTTTTGAACTCATCAAAATCAGCCGATGTTGGTTTTCTGTTTGATGCGTGTAAATTTGTAGTTGAATCTACAGATTTAGAAATTACAGATTGTCTTTCCATTGGCTGCCCAAGACTTTTTGTTACAGCAATCATTGATTCTTGTAATTCATCAATTGATTTTCTAAGTTGATTATTTTCTTCTCTTAAAATATCAATTTCAGAACTCATAGATTTAACTAATTCAGTTGCATCAAGATCTTCTTCTTCGTCAATTTCTTCATCATCTTCTTCGTCAGATTTTTTGACATTAGATTTTTTAATGCACCCCTTTTTTACACCCTTACCTTTTTTAACTTCATCATCTTCTTCATCTACTGTTTCATCACCGTCAGATTCAATATATAAATCTTCTTCTTCGTACATTTCATCTTTTGGTTTTGCCATAGATTTTAAAAGTGAATCCATTGTTGCAGCAAAATTACTTTTCTTCATTTTGACCCCTCCCTGTTTTATTATTTCAAGAGTAGTTTCTCTTGCTTTATCCTCATCAAATCCCTTATCTATAAAGTAATCTTCAATTTCTTCTTGTGTTTTTAATTCCCCAGAATCAATTGCTTTTACACATTCTTTTATTACTTCTTTTTCAGGATCAATTTTTCCTTCATTTATTTCTAAAAGTTTTACAGTTTCTTTTTCTAAATCTTCATCTTGCAAGGCTCTACCACCTTCATAGTCAGCTGCGTTTGTTCCATAACCAGCATTCAAACTTTTACAAAAATCCACCATTGATATTGACTTTGCGAATTTCGCACTCCCAACAGTCCAATTAACAGGAGAAACGGTTAATGCTAAATCATTCCACATAAAAGAAGTAATTGTTTCACTGCCATCTGCATTTTTATGTACTTTTGGCATAATCCCACCAATAGACGCTTTTACTCTTGTTGATTTATTTTTTAGAAGTTCAATATATGGTTTTGCAGCTTCAACACCCTTGTATAAAATACCTTTTACAAAAGTTGATTTTCCTTCTTTGCGAACAGAAATAGGTTCTCCAATAATTTTCTCTTTATGAGTTTCTACTGAACCATCTTCATTTCTGGTTTTGTGTAAGTGATCATCGGAAATTACCCCATTACTCAGAAAGTAATCTTTTGAATCTTCCAATGCACTCTGTAAAGTGATTTGATTTTGTAAATCAAGATTTTCATTACTTGCTTCTACTTCAAAAACATAGTTCCCATTTTCATCTTCTTTACCTGTAATTGATTTACAAATGTTTTCCTGAATGTAAATGTTCTCATCCATCATTTTTGCAACCCTATTAAAAAATTGAAATAAAAAAAGGCAGCCACAACGAACTATAAAAAATTCGTTATGACTGCCTTATAATAAGCACATCAATTATTTAGTAAATAGTATTACAACTAATACTTTTTGTCAAGTTTATTTGTAATCTATAACCCACAAATCCCACATTCATTCAAAACTTCTTCAACCTTAAAAGCAATTGAATTAAACAATTCCGGATTTTCTGCTGAATAATCTGAAAACAATGATTCGTTATTAATTTCTTCAATGACTTCATCTTCATCTTCATCTTCAAAATCATTACAGAACATAATAATATCTTCTAAAGATTTTTTTATATCATTTGTATTGATAATACGATTTTCTAACTCAGCACCATTTTCTATTGGTAGTAAAACAACCGCTTTATTTCCACTTTCAAATTTCACTCTGCTTTTGTTATCTCCAGGAATAACTTGCATCTTTACATTACTTAATGGACCTAAAAAGTTTTGAACAGTCTTTAGGTAATCAGTATTAAAATATCTATCCCCTAGTTTTATAATTGAAAACTCTTTTTCTTCTTTCCCGTTATAATCTTTTCCTGTTACAACAGTTTTAGGAGCTGCTTTAATAATTGCATCAATACCATCTGGTATAGCACTTTCTTTCTGACCGTCTATTACAAATACTTTATCCATATTAGTGATTTTATCTGTTTTAGTAGGTTCTTCAAATTTTTCTCTGCTACATAACATCACCTTTCCATCTGTTGTAATAGTCCAATCTTCTCCATCTATGTTATAGTTATGTTTTGCAAAACGTTTTCCTTGATCTGCATTACTGGCTTTTTTTATTGCTTTCTTCTCAAAATCATCAAAAGTCTTTTGTTGTTTAGGTGTCATTTGATTCTGTTGTTTTTCTTCTTTATTTTCTTGGAAATACCCATCATCATTTATTTCCAAAGCTCCGCCTTTATAACTTTCCCAAATTTTTCTTGCAACATTATGATTAACTAATTTTGCCCACTCTTTTGCAATTTCATCAAGAGAAATTTCACTTTTTCTATCAGCCATATATTCAATAAACTTATCAATACTACCTTTAAAATCTTCCACATGAGAATTTGCATATCTTTGAATTGTCGTAATTGGTTTTTTAAGCATTTTTTCTGTTGATAAAATTGTTTTATCAGAAACTTCGGTAACATAATCAATTTGTTTATCTGTAGCAAACTTTCCTTTAATTGCTACCTTTGTTTCATCTTTCTTTTCAGTTGATTCATTTAATTTATCTAGCACTTTTGCATATCCATCTTCACCTATTAAATTTTTTTCATTCTGAATTAGTCTTTGCCTTTTTATATAATCCTCGGCTTCCTTTTTTGTGTTAAATTTTTCTACTTCACGACCACCTTCTTCTGTATAAACATAGTATTTGTTACCCATTTTCTGAATTGTAGCTTTGTCGTATTTATTTGGTTTTAAATCTTTCTTTTCAGTATTTTCAGATTTACCCTTACTTTCAATCTTTCCAGATTGTCTATCTACTTCTGCCCTAATTTTATCCAAAATAGGTAAGTCCATTCCATTTTCATCTTGAAATCTTTGTTTATTCTGCATTACAAAGTTCATAAGTTCTTCAACATCATCAATCTTTTTTACTTTTGCAATTAAATGTCCTACAGCAATGTTTGTACCTCTGCCTTCTTTTTCATACATTCTAGCCCATTTTCCAGGAGCAATCTTTTTATATTTTTTCCCCTTCCAAACACGAACTGTACCAATCCCATAACCAGCCTTTTCAATCCATTCACCAGAAATTGATTTTTCCAAATATTTATATTTTTTTTCTTCCTTACTGAATTGTTCTATTGCTTTTTTATAGTCTTTTGCTTCTTGTTTTTTAAGAATAGCAATTATTTCCTGTTTGAGTTCATCCAATTTTCTTTTACCAAGTGATTTCCAGATTTCTTTTAATACAGATTTTTGAATAAGCATTTTATTTTCTCCCCTAAAATAATTTTAAAACAAAAAAAGCAGCCACAACTATAAAAGTTATGACTGCTCTTTTGAACACATCAAATAAACACATTAAATATAATTATATTGTTATAATATATTTAAAAAAAGTCAATATCAATTTTCTTTCAACTTTTCATAAATCAAATTAATATTCCCCTTTTTTATATTTTTCCAAAATAGAACTAGATGATTCTATTTTTTCCCTGCCACCTACCCCAAAGCACAAATCAACCCCTAAAGATTCACACAAATCGCATTCCGGAACATTCTTATATTCGGATCTATCCCCACCATTGCAAAATGATAATTTTGCCATAGGATATTTTTCTCTAATTTTTGACAATGCAACTTTTACAGTTCCGTCAACATCAAAATCATCATAAATAACATCTACAACACCTTTTATTGAACGCAAAACAGCTTCCCTAGATTCACGCTGTAATAATGGCTGATGTTTTCGTTCTTGTAACCATTCATCACTATTCATAATTACTATTACACCGTCTTTTGATATTTTTGCGGCCTCTTTGATTAATTCAATATGACCTTTGTGCAATGGATCAAACCCGCCAGAAACGATGCTATATTTTTTTTCTTCTACCTCAAAACATAATTCTTGTGCATAAGGAAGCGACCTTGCCCAGTAAATAAAATCCTTACTCCATTCTGTCAACTTGTGAAATCGTCTTTGTCCTACAGAACACATATTCAAAAGATTTTCATAATTCATTGTTACAGTTCTTTTCTGTAACCAACTTTCTGGAAGCAACCTGATAAGTTCTTTCCAATAGCGTTTGTCTTTTGTTTCAAGGTATATCTTTCTTAATCTTTCTAGTTGACCTATATGTTCTTCCCAATAATCATCAAAAAAGGAATAAGGTAGAGAAATATGGTCACAACTACCCATAAAGTCATCCATTTCAAAACAATACTTCGTTATTGGAGTATTTGCTAACTTGTGCATTGTGCTTGTACTGTTTGCAACGGTTCCAACTTTGTAAGTCGAAAATTCTTTCCACCAGTACAATGGAGCTGTAATTGTAACTTCAACTTGTATTTGTCTAAGAAACTTTCTATGCTCACTTCCTGCTTTTATAAGTGTTTGTGCAAGTTTCATATCGTTTTCACCAATTATCGCATACTCGCAAATATTATTGTTTTTATGCAAAATAACCATATCATTAGTAACGTCATTTAGGGAACAAAATCCAAACTTACTGTCGATTTTATCCCAACTGTTTTTTGGATTTCTCATACCATATAAAGCGTTCTCAAAACCACAAACTCTTGTTCTATCAAATTTCATTTCTTTTCTCCTTTTATAAAATCTTCTGCATTTTGTCTTGCATATTCGTGAGAGTTATTTAACAAATCTTTAATAATCGCTTTTGCATATTCCAAATCTGTTTTTAACTCTTCAATTCTATTTGACCATTCAATTTCTCTTTCATTAGCCCAATCTAACGATTGTTTTAAGTCTGTGTTATACTCTTTTATTTGCTCATTTTCTTCCATCACTTTTTGATTAATGAGTTCAAGTTCATCACAGTGTTCTTTTAATTCTTTAAACAACTTTGTGTTTTGTTCGTTTTTTTTACATAACTTTTCAACTGTTTTTCGACAACTCCAAACACCACATTCTAAATCTATAAGATATTTATTCTCATCTGCATAATCTTCTCTTACTGGTTTTTCAGGACAAAATTTAAATGCAGGACAATTTGTACAAATCATTCTTCCACTCCTAATTGTTTAAATACTTTTTGCATTTTAGGAAATTGTTTCGCAAACCAATCTGTCATTTCTTCATTCGTAGCCCAATCACAATTTTCCCATAAACCACATTCAAATAAGAAGGCGTGAATTATTTCGTGTCTAAAAACTGACGGTATATGTCTTTCTAGACCACCTGCAATAGAAGGGGCTTTCTTGTATTCTTCATCATATAAATCACTGTTTATATGAATTTCTTTAAGAAACCTTTCTACATATCCATCTGCACGTGTCATTTTTGGGTTACATTTTTCGCTATCGTAAAAAATTTTGTATTTAACTCCTAAAACATTAACTTCTTTAGGTAATTTATTTGTACTAGTTTTTTTTCTCATTATTTCATTCTCCAGTTACTTAAATTTTCGCAATCACAACCTTCAAATTCAAAAAGTTTTGTATAATCAATACAATTTTCGCAACATCTAAGATTTTTAATAATTTCTTTTAATTCTTTAATCTCATCTTCCTTTTGTTTTAGTAAAGTTTCGTTATTCGTGATTAAATTCTTCACAATCAAATTCAACTTCAATAAGACGTTTTTTAATTTCAGCGTTAAGTTGTTTTTCGTTTTTCAAATCCTCTATTAATTTTTCATTTTTAGATTTTTCCCTCGATAAATCAGATTGTAGTTCATATATGCGTTTTGCAAGGCTTTGTTTTTCTTGTTTTAATTCTTCATCAAGTTTTTGATATTCAGCAAATCGAACCCAAGACTTGTCATTGAATACTACTATTTCTATATCTTTCATTTGTTTAATATCCTCCTCCACACAAACAGTCATACCAAGAAATATTTTTACTAGACACAGATTTTCTAGATTGATAATTCTTGTAATTCTTCTGATTAAAATGCTCTTCCACTTTTTCGATTTCATTTACGACGCAGTAAGTAGCCATATAAAAAGCAGCCTGCCAGCTTTTTCGTTCAAAAGATAAAGGCAACCCTGCTTCAATCGAACATCCAAGAGAATTAAGTTTGTTAATATCTCTCTCTGATTTTGACAATAACCATTTAGCTTTATTAATTGTGCCACTAGGATTACGATGATGTTCTAAATAGTTTCTTTTTCCAAAAGTAGTTGTATAAGGTTTAATTATTGTTACTGCCATATACTAATCCTTGAATTTTGCAATTTCTTCTTCTGTTACACCCATACTTATTAACAATAAAACACAATAGCCAATAATATCTGCTACATCGTTTACTCTTGGTTTTTCGTCTGTATTAGATTTAATTCTGCCAATTTTATCGTCAAGTCTAATTAAAATAGAATTTGTGGCATCTCCCTTGTAAAAAATATTATTAGGATTCAAGGCAGAATCACCATATTTGTGATTTTTATATAGCAACAAATCCTGCATTGCATTTGTGATTTTTTTAATTTTTTCTTGCGTACTTTCACAAAAAGGATAAATATTATTTTCAATCATGATTTCTCCTTAAAATACCTGGTATAAATTTTATCTTTCAACGAACCTAATAAAATTCTGGCACCAGGTAAGCCAAAAATAATTTTAATATAAGTTTTTTTTGTGGTGGTTACTTCTCCACACAGTTTTTTTGAACAATCAACGATTGTTTTATATGTCTAACAACTTGGCAGCCCAAGAAGTGAAACACCTGAATCAATTCCAACTTGAAAATTAGACTTCCAAATACTGTTTATTTCTTGTTCTGAAAGATCCATTTCTTTCATGGCCTCTGTTTTATTTTGAACCCATCCGTTTATTCTTGCCATTTCAACGTTTAACTTTTGCATAAACTCTTTACAAAACTTTACATGTCTATTACCGTTTTTATATAGCTTAATGTTTGCAAAAAGTTTTCCATCAGTTGTATAAACATCAAAATCATTCCAATCGCTTTCTTTTACAGTTTCGTATTTATCTGGAAATGTAATCTGTGTTTTAAATCCTAGATTTTCTGCAATAATTAAAGTGTCTTGTACAAACTCAATTGCACTTCTATCAATTCTGCAAGAGTTACTTCCCCAACCATATTCAAAGTTTCTCCAACCTTTAACTACAATCCTGTAATCTAATTGAAAATACTTTGCTTTTTTCATTCTTTCTTTTTTATCATCCCCATAAAAATGCTTAGTTTCATCAAATGTATCTTTGATATATCGCCAATCATCTTCATTCCAACGTTTATTTGATTTATAACGGTGAATTGTTTTTGTGTTGCATAAACTAAAGAAATATTCTGTTATCTGCTCGTCAAAAAGTGTATTGGAATGTTTAATCATCCATACTGTAAGTTGAACAATATTTTTTAATGTGAAATCAATGGCTGTGTTGTCATTCAACCTATTGATAACTTTCTCTCTACCTGTTGATGTTAGCCGACTTGTAAGTTTGTCATATTTTTTGAAAAGTAAATCCCAATAAATATGTTTCAAACCTTGCAACCTTTCTTTTAGGGCAGCTTTTAATCCAGGAATATCAATTTTTAATTCCTTTAATAAGTCATAATCAAGTTCTTCCAATTTTCTATAGTTTCTATAGAGTTTTTCCATATCTTTGTTATAGAACTCTACTAGCATTTCTGCTGTATCACCCTTTTGGATAATTTCATTTTTAAGATTTTCTTCTGTTTCCCTTCTGTATGATGTTTCATACTGTCTGTTTTTATCTGCATCAATTTTGAAAGTTTCCTCGAACCACAAATCAAAAGGATCTGTTGGTTTATTATCATAACTTTTGTTTTGATACATATAAGGGGCAGGTGTAAGCACAATCAAGTCTACAGTTGCTCTTGCTTTTCTTTCAGCTTCTAAAAAATCATAAGTTCCAATAATTTGATATTTGAACTTTCTTTTTTCAATTGCATCAATCAACTTTTCATTATTTTTCCATCGACTAGGAATTACTAAAGCAATTTTTTCTGCATTGCCTTGTTTTATGATTTTTTCAGTCCAAATTTCAAATTCTGAATAAGGTGGATTACAGAAAATCATATCCACTTTTTTATCAATTAAAGTTTGTTCGTGAAAATCTGAACCTAAAAGTACAATATCATCTGGGAGATTTGCTGCAAGAATGTCAGATTTTTCAATTCCATATTTTGTAATATATTTAAATTCTTCACAATTACAAAACTTTTCAAAAAATGAGCCATTACCACAACCAATATCTAAAACTTTTCTAGGAATTTTTTCATATTTCAAATGTTTTTTTAACGCCTCTACAATTTCTGTTGTAGTAGGATAAAATTCAAAATCTTCACACCACTGTTTAAGTTCTTTAACAATTGTCGATGTTCTTTTCACATTTTACTCCGTTTAAGTATTAGTTCTAATACTTTTTATAAAGTATAGCATATTAAACGTTTTGTCAACAAAAAGTTTAGTAATTTTTATTACACTTTATGCCGATAATATTATTATGAATTTAGAAACACAAGAATTTTGGATTAGAGTTAACAAATTAACAAAAGAAAAGAAACTTACACAAATCAAACTTTGTGAAAAATGTAACATTGCGTTGCCCACTTACAAGGGATGGATAATGAGAGGTATATATCCAAACGCAAAGCAGGTTGTAGACATGGCAAAAATCTTAGAGACAACACCTGATTTTTTGGTCTATGGGTAAAATATTTTATTGACAATTAAAATATTTTATATTAATTTAAGTTTAATTATTACGTTGTAATAATTAAGGTTGGTAAAAAGAGTCTCCGTTCTGTTTACCAACCTTTTTTTAATTTTTAATTAATTCTGATATAAAATCTGCCATTCTTAATATAGAATAGTGATTTTTTTACAGTTTTTGGTTTTAATTCCTTTTCAACCTTTTTCAATTCTGCTTCGTATGTAGAAATCTTTCCTGGTAAGGTTTTTAGATTTTCCTGTGCTTGTTTTAAGTAATACTCACCATTGTAATAATTTGTATTACCAGAATATCTTTCAACATCTTCTTTTGCACTTGCCAATTGTTTTTTCATATTAGTAACAGAATTTTTAAGTGCAGCTCTTTTTACCTGATTGTAATAAGGATTTGATGGGCTGATAGTAATACTATCTTTCTCAAAATAATCAGTCATAATATCTGAATTATTCTCTACTTTATCCGTTTCTGAACTTAAAAAACCTAACGATGAACCATACCTGTCTGAATGTACTTTTATTGGACCATTTACATCCCCAATACCATAATAAACAGAAACGTATTCCCCATCAGGTTTTCTAATTCCGTTTACAGTAAACTGATATGGTTTTACTTCTTTGGCTTTTGCTTTGGCTTTTTCTTTTAATTTTTCGTCAATAGTTGTAAGTTCAATTTTTACATTTTCGCCATTTTCACCATTTTGTTTTCTGTATTCATATCTGTAATTTGGATTACTGTGATAAGAATGGTTTAGCGGCCAACTTCCTCCATAAGACTTAGATTCAGAACCGTCTTTGTTTAATTTAATTAGATTAAAATGAGTTCCATTATTGGCAACATTTCCAATTCTGAAAAGACCATTTTCACCTTTTGTGTAAGAGTTAGAAATTTTGACAATATCACCTTCTTTTATTTCTTGTCCTGTAGTTGTGTCTTTTACTTTAGAAACAACATTACCGTTTACTACTTTTAAGCCATTTTTTTGAGCTTCCAGAATTCTTCCAATTTCTTGAACATTTTTCCATTGTTCTTCATCTTTTGGATCTTTTCTATGCCCCCAATATGAATACCCAGTTTTTGTTTCATACAACTTAGTCATAACATCATGAGAAGATTGTGTTTTTAATTCTCTTTCAATATCTGCAAGAGTTATCCTTGATGGTAAATTACCAATTACAGATGGAGCAAAAATACCGGCACTCTGTTGATAACCTGCAATAAGTTCATCTAACATATCAGCCTTTGCTCTTTTTTCACCAAGTTCTTTTCCGCTACCGTCAGATGTTACAATATCATACATTTCTTTTGAATCTGGTACAGAAATTTTATCTCTTAACTTTTTAATTTCATCCAAAGATAATTCAGCAAAATCGTTTTTGTAATCTTCCCTAGTTTTGTTATATGAATCGTTGTATTCATCCCATCTATTTGATTCTAAACGGTACTGTTCCATTTCTTTATCTTGGTTATATTGTTTTTCTGCTTCATCAATTGCACCGTGTTCCAAAGAATTAGTTGTTCTATTACGCAATTCATCAAAGAATTTATCACCAACAGTTTGATTGTTTTTAATCCTATCAAGAATTCCGTTTTTCATTTTCCATACTTCGTCTTGACGTTTTCTATTCTCAATAATTTTATAAAGTTCAGAATAATTACCGTCTAATAATAATTGTCCTTCTGTATGGTAATTTTCATCTTCCAATAACGAAAAGATTTTATATAATTCAACAGTATCACCATTATGAATTGCATTAGACCAACGATGTACATAAGATTCTAATAAATCAGTAGTAATACCATGTTCCCATTGTTTTTCTCTTTCATCTTTAATATTTTCCCAAATATTTTGAAGCTCTTCTTTTGAAAAATCTTCAACAATGTCTTTATATTTTAGTTTTTTTTGTTGCCCACGTTCATCTAAGAAATCTTTTTTTGCAACAAATTTACCACCATTATCATATTGTTTTTTCAAATCCAATAAGAAAGTAGATAAATCATCAACTTTAGCACCAGCAATAATATTAACAAGATTATTCATAAACAATGGGTCTCTTTTTATGCTATTTGCCATTAATCTAGCATAATTTCTATCATCCCATTCCCCATTTGAATCTTCATATACTTCTGCTACTTTTCCCATTAGATAATCAAAATTATCTTTACTGATTGTGTAATTTCCAATAGCAGCGTTTAATGATGTTTGTGGTGTTGAAGTGTTTAGTCCATTATCGGCAGCATTGGTAATTTCCCCACTTTGATAATAAGAATCGAATTCTTCCATGCTATCAAACTCAATTCTTTCACCATCTTTAGAAGTCATAATTGGAGCATCATTTTTATCAAATCCAACTATAGTCCAAACTTTTCCCTCAAAATTATATTGATAACCTTCTTTAATTGGATCTTCAATTACAGTAATATCTTTTTTGGCATTATCATTATTCAATAAAGCAATCGAATTTCCATGTTCTTGTTTTTGCCCGTTTTCTTCTGCCTCATTAGCGACTTCTTGATTTGTTGGATTAAGTTTCTGTAAATCTTTAACAAATAGTCTAGCAACTTTTCCATCATCAAATTTTACCATAACCATTTTATCGCTAACTAAATTTGTAATAGAACCTGTTGCCCCATTAAATGACACTTTATCACCAATGTCAAAATCCAAAGTGTTATTTAATTCAACTTTTTTATCTTCTGGAACAGAATTATACATAGAGTAGATTTTTCTCATTAATGAGTTATTCCATTTTGTTTCAAAGTTTTTTTCATCATTAGAAGTTAAAGTTTGCTTTTCTTTTTTCTCTTGATCAATTATTTTCTGTTTTGAATTAGAAGATTTCTCTTTTTTGTTTGATGGTGTTTTATATCTGTCGCGATTGAATTTATCACTAAAGAATTTATCCCACACTTTTTTATTGGATAAGTATTCTAAGACGTGAGCCCCAAATTCATTTTTGGTTACACCATAAGCACTTTCTATGTTATTTCTAACATAAGCGTCTGTGATTTTTTCTTCTTTAATTCCAAAAATAGCCATCAAAGTTTTTAATGGGCTTTTGAAATCTTTAGGATAAATATAGTTATATCCTTTCCCAGCCTTTTTTGGAATTCTTCTGATGTATTTATGACTTCTTCCTGATTTTTCGATGAAGTTATCCCAATACATTTTTGCAAATGTTTTTGAAACTGTAAACATTTTCTCCCCCCCCCTTATAAACAAAAAAGGCAGCTATCAAAAAACAAGTATTATTACTTGAAATTTGATAACTGCCTTTGTTTTAGACACATTATTTAATAAAAGACTATCACATATTTATTAATTTCTCGCTTCTTATAAAAAGAATCTATCTTATTCTTATATCCCCATATTTTTTTAGATATGCTTTTAACGCATCTACAACCTCTTTAGGCGTATTTTCTTTTAAATTATCTAATGTTTCATCTTTACTTGGATCAATTAAATATTTTCGCCAAGGAAACATTTTTTCATAATCGCCAGGATTGCTTGTTATCATTATTTTACCTCTTAATTGCATTATATTCCATTTTTGCAAGTTGTACAATCCTTTTACTAAATGGGCTTGCGTTTTCGCCATATTGGTATACATCAGCAAAGGCTTCTGCAAATAGTTCCATATCAGTTTCTTCTGCATAATCAGAAATAGTAAGTTTAGCATCTTCATAAGACATACCATTTAATTGAGTTTGTCGTATTTGTTCGTATGCTTTTTTACAAATTTCTACATCAGAATACATTCCATTATTTTTTAATAATGCTGCTAAAACATGAGCTCCTTCATGATACCCAAATGATTCTGCATTTAATTGCTCATCCCCTGCATGAAAATATATATTCTTATCTTCCTCTTTTTTTGTTCCATCTTCAATTATAAACTTAGATCCAAAACTTATTTCTATTGGTTTTTCATTAATAAATTGAACACACATTATACAATTTTCTCTCGTAATTCCAATTCTTGGGATTAATTTTTGAACTAAAGGAAACTCATCAAGAAATTCAAGTAACCCAATAGAACATTTTTTCGTATCTTCAAACATTGCTCTTTTTTTTAAGTCGTCAGAAACTTCAATGCCATATTTATTTACTATATTTTCATAATCATCAAAGTTTCTTGCTTTATTTAATATATTTTTAGAAGTATCTCTTTTATTATATTCTTTATGATAATTTTTAAATAAATCAATTCTTTTTTCAATATAGTTTGCTGCATTTACTACCTTTTTATTAGGAATCCCTTTTGATATTAAAAATTCTGAAACCCTTTCAATAACATTTTCTGTCGTAACATCTTTGTTTAATATTTTTCGTAATACAGTTTTATATTCTTTTTGAACTAGTTTATCCCCAATAAATAATTTAAAATAATTTTGTATAGATTTATTGTTTCCTTTTAGTACACCTTGGTTTGGGAATTTTATAACACTGGTAATAAAATTTTCTCTCTCTTTAGAAATATCAGAAATATTATTAAAAGTAGTTTTGCTAGTATTAAGTTTAGATTTACGTTCATTCACAGCATTTTTTAATTCTTCTACAATCGGCAGTAATTTACCATCGCTATCCATAAATCTATTTGTATTTTCCATGACAAGTTGCAATAATTCATCAATACTTTTTGCATTTTCAATTTTCTTCTTAATAATTGCAATTGATTGATTTGCTCCCCTAGAATGCACATCATAGATTTTTCGCCATTTTCCAGGAGCAATTTTTCTGTATTTATGCCCTTTCCACTCTCTAACAGTTCCTATACCATATCCCCTAGATTTATTAATGCTATATTCAGTTAAAAATGTACGAGCCATTGAATTATCATAATCTTCAATCGCTTTACTAATTATCTTTTCTTCTCTTACTTCACTTTCTTCTAAGATTTTTAACAACTCTTTTTTAAAGTGATTCAAAATCCTATTTGAATGTTTGTTTATTAAATTGTCATAAACACTTTTCTTTACTGTAATCATTTCATACCCCACCTTAAAATTGTTTACAATAATTCCGGGAATACTCTTACCCATGAACCTCTACACCACGGATGAACAGTTGCAATTGGAGCATCACCATCCAATTTGCCTTCCCATATCGCATATTTTGCATAAGGATCTTTTATTCTTTCGTTTGGCAATGGAACATCACTCCACAATGCAATAGCACCTTTTAATTTTTGGCACTTTTTACAGGTGTTGTCATCTAACACTTCATAGCGTTCAAAATATACCTTTTCTTCTGGTTTGGTGTTGTACACTTCTTCTTTGATATAAGCTGTATTTGTTGCAATTTGTAATTCTGTATCAGCGATTCGTTGCATATCCCTATTCAAACTTGCGCATTTATCAAATAAGTTTTGAGCCACAACCGACTTGCTTGATTTGTCTCTTACACCATCAATTATTATTTGTTGGATATTATTTCTCATATCATCTTTAACACGTGTAACTCTTTGAGTTGCAGAATCAATTGCAACTTGAATTCTTGCAGCCCTTTCTCTAGTGATACTTTCCCCAAAAACATCTTTTATGTTTTTAACACTCTCACTTATCCAATCAACATCTTTTCTTTTTATTTTTAATTCAGACAGGTGCATTTTTTTTATTGCAGATAAAGAATTTGTTTTACTTAATCGTTCCAATATAGCACCTAATGCTTCGCCACTCAGAACAATTTTTTCACCAATACCAGAATAATTACGATTTAGAAACTTTTCTAATTCTGTAATAAAACGTTGCCATTCTTTAGTTGATATTGGTTTACCATTTTCAGGATTGTAAATAACCTTACCTTTCCATTTCAATTTAGCTTTACTTACAATTCTTATATCAGGTAAATCAAAATAAGAAATCACAAAATTATAAATTGCTAAAGTTTTTTGAGATAATTCTCTAAACAATTTATCTGTCAGTTCTTCTTCGGCCTTGTACAAAAACTTTTCACCTTGTACAGTTTTCATGTTTGTATCTAAAGACAATGAAACTTTATGCAGAGCTTTTTCAATTTTTTCTTTGTCAAAATTTGTAAATCTCAAATATAAATTATCATATCTTGTAGATTTATTATCAGATTGAATATGTTTAATTACAAAAGGTTTATTTTCGTAAATTGCATTAAGAGCCTTTTCTAATTGTTCATACTTTTTTTGTTTGTTATTTTCTGTAATATCAGTTATACAAACATCAAAGGATTTATGTATTCTACTACCTTGTTTTGAGAATACAAAAGACTTAAATTGTTCTACAGTTAAAGTTTCCATACTTCCAAAAAATCCTGGTCTATCATATTGTTTCATATATGCTTTTTTTGCTGCTTCTGCATTTTCAAAACACAACATACATTTATCTTCATCGTATTTATGAGTAACAGGATTGTTTTGATGAATTACATAAACTTTTTTTGCGTTTTTATCAGGACCAATATAACAATCTACAAAGTCTGAATCAGTCCCTACAGTTCCCCTAATATATCCATAATCATAGTGCATTAAAGTTTTCCACTTATGCCCATCTGAATCAACACCACTTCTATAAGTTCCTTTTTTATTTTCAATGGAAATATCCATGCCATAAAGTTTAGTTCTACCCTGTAATTTATGGCCGGAATAAGTTAAAGATTTTGTTAAAGCCTTATATGCTTTGTACGCAATTACATTTTCTACATCTTGATGCAATTGTTCTTCTGCTACAAACCTTGTCAATTTATCATCATACTTCTGAATAACAGAATCATAATTTAAGCCTTTTTTATCACAAAGATGATGTAATTCTACTTTCCAATCAGTGAATAATGATTTTGTAACATTTTTACTTGACAAATTATTACAATGCACTATATTAATAGATGGAGATAGACTACAATCCGGTTGTAGTTGTAACGCTTTATTAAGCTGTCTCCCCTTAAATCCCTTGCTATTTTGCAAGGGATATTTTTTTAACAAAAGTTCTACAGAGTAGACTAACTTACCTGTAATTTTATATTCCTTAATTGTAATATATGCCATTCCTTTTCTTGTAGATAATTGAATAGGTATATTTCCTCTGTAAATAGATTCTACGTTGTCATCACCTTTCCTATCTGGATATTTCTTAAAGTTTTCAACATTTTCAACAAGTTCTTTTATCTTTGATGCCGCTTCAAAATGCTCTTTTGTTGAAAAACCATTTAGAACAGATTTATTTATAGCTTTATCACAAGATAATTTATCAATAGATTTTTGAGAAAATCTAAATGTTAAATCTTTATTATGAAAGTTAGTCTGTTTATATTTTACCATTTCTTTCTTAAATGTATTTCTAAGCTCTGTTCTTAAAAGATATTCATTATGATCAATTTTTAATACTTTCCAAGCCGGAATTTTTTCATTTTCATTTTCTTTGTTTATAAAAATATAATCGTGAGAACCATTTATATAATATTCATATAAATCATACTTAGTCTTATCTAACTTAAATTTTATTGGTTTTTGTTTTTCATCGGAAAGACCCTTTAATTTTTTTATTCTTATTCCATAAACATCAGCATCATATTCATATACCCAATGCCCATTTACCCATCTTTTATTACGATATTTATGTGATTTTTGTATTTCTTTATCATTTTCAGAATATAAGTCCGATTTTTGCAGATTTTCTGCAAATTCGTCATTTAAATTATCTTTTTTTTCATTTCTAACTTGCTTATAACTTTCTAATTTCTTTTTAATTTCTTCTGCAACAGATTTTTCAATTACTATTTTTCCCATTTTATCTCCTTTTAAATAAACAAGGGAAATTTCCCTTAATTTCCATTAATTTCCCTTATTTCGACATTTTCTTTTTACACAAATTCTTTAATCTAAACTTCCAATCACAAATAAAGTATTGTTCATAATGCTTTTTATATTCCCCACCACTACCAACTCTTTCTTTACGACATCTTTTATTTGCTTGTCTTTTAAAAAATTGTTTATGTTTGCCATTATCTTTTACTATTGGAGTTTTTCGATAACTTCTACTCATGATTAAATTCCCCACAATCACATTCATCATCAGATTTTTTATGTGTAAATAAATCTTGCAATAGACAAAAACCTTTATTTTGTTTTAGAGCTTCCTTATGTTCGTACTCTCCGATTATATCAGTTTCTTCTACCCACCAAGTACAATTTTTACATTTTGTGTCCATATTCAACTCCCCCTAATTGATTTGCCCAATTTTCAGGAAAGCCGCTGTAATACCAAACATCTCGCTGTGAATAAGTCCATTTTTTATGAAACAATCTATCAAATATATTTCTTGCAACAGACGGAATTCCAACAATTAATAAATATAACCAACCTAACTTTTTGGATTGTAAAGAATACCCATATTCGTGTCTTAACGTGTTGTATAAATCCCCTGAAGAATAGTTAGAATCAATAATAATGTACTGCCCTAAACTTACCCCAAAATCAAAAAAATTATTAATTGAATAACATATTATTCCTGATATTTCATGTTTTTTACCAAACAAAGATAAAACAAAACCTAAAATATTTTGGGGAAGTTGCCACACATACAAAACGAAAGCGATTAAATATTTCATTCTTTATCTCCTAAATAAACAACATTGATTTATTAATTGATTTATTCATATCTTCTGGTAACATTGGTTCTTCCATATCTTCTGGTAACATAGGCTCATCTGCATCAGACTGTTCTTCCATTCCCAAATCACCACCTTGCATATCATCTTCATTACCCATGCCACCCATACCATCTTGGGCTTGTTGTGATTGGAATAATTGAGTTAATTGAACATTCATAGGTAAATCAGCAGGATTTTCTATTTTTGATAAATCAATTGGACCAAGCCCTTTTTCTTCTCTTTTTTCGTTGATACTTTTCCAGGTTCTAACTTCTTTTTCATCCAAGTCTGCTACAGTGTTTGGATTATCTTTTTCATAGCCTACAAACTCGATAACATATTCTGGATTAATTCTTTTAATTATTTTATTAAGATAAGATTCTAAAAATGTTAATAAATCACCTAATAGAGCCGATTTTGCAGCTTGAATTCTATCCCCACCACCATTTTCAAACATAGCTTGTGATTTTTGAGATTGGATTCCTAATTCATCGGCACTACAACCAAACAAAGCCATAACACCACTAGACAGATAATCTAACCATTGTTGGAATTCCATATCTCTATTAGTGTTAATTGATTTCCATTCGATTGAACTTTCTTTTGTTCCCGATGGCATAATTGGAATTCTCCATTGATTTAATGGTCCACCACTCATAATTTCTGCAATGTAATCTTCCATCTGTGCTATAACAGTATCATCTGCTTCACCATTAATTAAAAACATTCCTTTTGGCAGTTTATTTTCAGTAAAGTTTCCAGAATTATACACAAAAGTATTAATTTCTGATGTAATTAAATCAATTGCTTGTTCTACATACGAATAACCATATTGAGAATGGTAAATGTCTGTTCTTGGATTTTGAAAATCAAAGACCATATTATCCATCGTATATCCGGCGGCAGGCATACCTTCTACGATTTGCAAAAACTTAAAATCTGTTTTGTTGTTGCTATCATCAATAACTCTTTCGATTGTTGCAGCGTCAACAGCGAAAAAAGCAACTGCATCACCTTTTTTATTATATTGAATTTCCGTTGCAACTTGATCCAATGTTAAAATATCTCTAATAATTTTTGTGGCATACTTTACTAAATCATCTCTAGTTAAATCTTCATAATCTCCGGTATTACAAATAAAATCTCTAATACGTTCAATTTCTTTTTCATCTTGATTTTTAGATGTTATATCTTCAAATTTTTTATGAATTAAAAAACCTCTCTCATTTCTAGCTGTTACAGGTTTTAGGTAGGGCTTAATTTTTCGTATAACATGTACAATACAACAGTTAATAATCCATGCTTTTTGAGCAACAGCTCTTAAAGTTCTACAATGGATTCCCCCACATTGAATTCTAGACATCGTTCTGATGCCATCAAAAGCGTTAGAAGCAACAAAATAAGGATCATAAAAAACAGAATCAGCTCCATGTTCACGCCCTTCGTCCTGAAAAAAATACTGATTAAATATCTTATTTCCTTCTGCCATTTTGTTGTATGCAACTCTTTTAGCTAAAAGTTTATCCATATCAATTTTCTCTCTAGCCATCTTTCCCTCCCAAAAATATTTAAAATAAAAAAAAACAGCCACTTATTCCAAAAAAAATAGAATAAAATGGCTGCTTGTTATAAACACACCTAATATTTAATTCATTTTATAACATTTTTTATTAAATGTATAGTTTCATTTTATTTCCTTAATTACGAATTGAGATCCATAATAATAACAACAGTCTATACATTTTGTTGTATTATAAGTTTCATTATTATAATTATTACAAATTTTACAAGGGGAAGTGATGTTTGGAATTTCATTCATAAAATCTTGAACCTTGGATAAACAGAGAATTTTTTCCAATTCTTTTATCCTATCAGAACACTTTGCAAGTTGTTGAATAAGATTAGTGTTTTCTAGGTCTTGTTCGGGAAATGTAGGTTGTATATTATTTGGGTTAGATAAGTTTTCAAAATGCTTGTTAATTCTTGCAAATACATCTTCTGCCGTTAAATATCCTAGAACTGTATCTCCAATTCCTTCCAATTCTTGTTCTGTTAATAATCCTTGTATTTCCAATTTATCTTTTTCTCTTCCGTAAGAGCAATCGTGTTCTATGACAGAACAAATAACATTATCTTTGCTTGGATAACAAATATGATAACCACCATGAAATTCTGAAAAGTCAAAAGGGATTTGGTGTTGAGTTAACATTTCTTTTAATTTTAAAATTTCATTATATTTTTCCATACATTGCTCCTTTAATCTTCAAACATTTTTAGCCAGCCCATTATTCCTAAAAATAGAATACATAATGGAGCTGTAATAATCAATAAGATTGTCATTCCAATTTTGAACAAGTTATTTGTATTTTTCATTCCGTATCCCTATCTTATTAGTACAGTGAGGTGCGGCAAAATATAATACACTCATTTCTATTCACTCCTTTTCTTCCATTCCTTTTTAAAGATACCTTTTGTGCAACTGCAAGCAACAAGCCCTTTTACATCTTTCTCCTTACATTTTCTGCAAGGTGAAAGATACCATAAGATTTTCTGAATTATTTTCATTCAATCTCCTTTGGAAGTTCTGGAAGTTTTTCTGAGTATTTCCAAGCATAAATCTTCCCAAAAATATCTACCTTTTTCCAGCCAACAGGTTTTCTAGCATCCCAATAAATGAAATTAGTTCCATCAAAACAACAGTCCTTTTCACAAGGATTTTGGTAAGCATTGATGTAAGCAACTGTAACATCTGCTCTACCGAACTCTGTATTCGGTAAATCTCCATCTTTCACAAAATGCCATTCATTAGCCTTGTTATAACCGAACTCTGCACCTTTCTGAAAGGCTTTTTTAACATTGTTATAATCAGTAATGTATGCATATTCATCACTGCCATATACCTTTTTATTTTCTTCTGCGTATTCTTCTGCTTCTTTCTCAAACATAGTTACTCCTTAAACGGTTCAATATAACACCAATACTCAACTTCATTATCATCTACCCAATCACCGTCTAACTGTTCAAATTGAGTAAGGATATGTCCATATCCAATTTCATCTTCTGTAGGATAATAGGCAAAAGTTTTACAAATATATTCTTCTCTATATTTAGTTCTTACTCTTACGAGCCTATCTAATTTAGGATAGTCTTTTTTCCAATCAAGTTTGTGCCACTTAGATTTGCCTGCTTTAAGTCCAGCAAGATAAGCTTGTTTTAATGCTTTGTAGTTAGTTTGTCCTTCTTCGTAATGTTTCCAATTTTCAATTGCATATTTTTCTGCCATTTCTTCATCTGTCATATCTATCCTCCTTATAATCCTGTACTCTCTGTCTTACAACCACACTTAACACAAATCCAGTAAAAACCTCCGCCACAATACTTACATTGTAACATCGGAATATTACAAGTAGGGCAAAGTGTTGTGGTAGTAACTTTGTTTATATAAGTTTTCTTGTCTTTCTCAAACATAGTTACTCCTTTAAAAATTGCTCTGCTTCTTCACAAAGTTCATTCCACATTTTTGTATGTACTTCGGGATTTTCGGGGTCATATTCAACTTCATTATTTACAAACTCCAGAAATCTTTTAACAATACCTTTTAATTTGGTGAGTTGGTTATAGAACTTCTGCTCCATTTTGGAGTAGTTATCAACCATAACCTTGTTATCGTCTTTCAGTTCTGCTAACTCCCACTTATCTTTGTATTTATTGTCGTTTATTGGTGTTGGACCGAAATGAATACAATTATCACAAATGCAGTAAAAGTTTTCTACATTTTTACAATTTTGACAACATCGCATCTTTTTATTTATTAACTTCAATTGCTCGATTTCTTCTTCAAGTTCAACTATATATTCAAGTGCAATTGTGCCAATTGCCTCGCCAATGTTGGAAAGTCTATTTTTAATTACTTCTGGTGTATATTTTGTCATTCTTTCACCTCGTTATTTAAGAATTGCTCTGCTTTATTTACAGCATCTTGAAAAGAAAACATTTTCTTCTGTTGTAACTCGATATTAGTGCCAGAATAAGTATCTGGTGCATTAGCAATCAATTTCTGCATAATTTCTTTTGCTTCGATGAGATTTTCGTTTAAGTCTATTAAATCTTTTTCATACTGTTCATTTTGTGCAAGAAAAGTATTTCGTTCATTTCTTAAAGAAAACTGTTGTTTTTTCAGTTCTGCGTTTTCTTTTGTACATTCATCAAGATTTTCGCCGAACTCCATAGCAGCTTCTATCCAAGCACACAACTGCTTAACTTTTCATTCATAATAATGCTATCTTTTAATGCTCGAACAAAGCTCGTATCTTTTAGTTTTAGCATGTATTCATTTTCTAGTTCTTTTGCACCTGCAATATAGCCTTCTTCCAAACCATTAATATAGCCTTCGTTATAACCTTTATCATACTCTAAGTCAGAAGTATCATCATAAACTCCTAATATACAATGTTTTTCTTGTTCTTCAGCATAGTTTTCTGCTTTCTTTTCTAATTCTTTATCTATCATTTATAACCTCGTCATAAGTTTTGTTTACAATTACTGTTAAACAAAGTTTTTGAGTAACTCCATCAACTTTATCCCAATTTTCAATTACTTCTGTTATAACCAAATCATTCCACCCTTTTGGAAAAGATGATATGGAATACAGAAGCATTGGGAATTCTTTACCATCTGAACTCTTTACAGCACAATCTGGTCTGTTGTCTTGGAACATTTCTTCTAAAATATCAGAAGCATCTTTTAGTGTTCGGTTAATTAAATTTTCATATTTTCTTAACATTCTTCACCTCTTTGTTTTCTTATTCTTTTAACCCTTTCGTGTCCTTTCCAATTAGAATCAAGTTTATTTAAATGTAATTTAACAAATTCTAATACATTGTTTACTTCGCACATTCTTAGTTTGTTCATGTCTTCTTTTAAAACTTTTTTTGCCTTATCAATCTCTCGGTATGTTTCTTTAAGTTTTCTTTGGTCTTTGTTTATTTCTTCTAAAATATTATGTTTCATTCTTCCACCTCCTCAAACTTTTCAAGAAACTCTTTCTTTTCTCTTATGAATAATTTTTTACCATCATTGTAAAGAATACAAATCGTTCCATCTCTTTCATTTGTACAATCTATTACTTCACTAATAACTATATAGATTTTTCCGTTCTTTTTATTTCTGTATTTATTATTTTTCATTCTTCTATCTCAAATTCTCTTAAAGTTTTGTATAGAATATCTAAATCACCACGACACCAACCCAATAAATATTCAAACATTCTTCTTTACCTCACCAAAAGTATTTTTAATCTTCATTAAGACTGCTCCAACTTGTGATAGTTCTGAAATGCAATATTCAAGGTATTCTTCAATGACTATATCAATATCTTTTGGATTTATTTTTGTATCTTGTTTAATCCATTTCCAAAAATCTTCTAAAGAATATTTTATTCTTGTCATATCTTCGCTTGCTTCTTCCACTTCTTCCAAAAGAACAGCATAACCCTCGTGAAGTGAGTGGTATTTTTCTCCAAACTTTTCGCAAGCATTCTTATATTCTGTTTGGATAAGTTCATTTACTAACTTTTCTGTTTCTGGTGCAAACATTTTCCTTACTCCTTATTTTCTTTTTCTATTTCTGCTTCTGCGTCGATTCCAGAAATTTCTTTGAATATTTCGTTATCCCAATTTGGCAAGCCAAGAAGTTTTTTATGTTCTTCTGTGTTTGCTTTATCCCAAGCAAGTTTAAACGCTTCTTTGTATTCAAGAGTTTTTAGAAAGCCACCACAAATTTCTATCTCTTGTTTGTGCTCTTTTTTTTCTTCATCAGTAGCAGTGTCGTGAGATACCCAAACAGTTAAGTCAAAGTAAAGAAATGATGGGAAATTAATATCATTTCTTTCAATAGCAGTTTCTTTATTGAACATTCTAAGTAATGGTGTGCTGGTATTGAAAAAACCACTATTCCAATCGCCACTATTCCAATTGCCACTATTATAACTTCCACTGTTATAACTTCCAGTATTGTAAAAACCACTATTCCAATCGCCACTATTCCAATTGCCACTATTACGATCGCCACTATTACAATTGCCACTATTACGATCGCCACTATTCCAATTGCCACTATTATAACTTCCACTGTTATAACTTCCAGTATTGTAAAAACCACTATTCCAATCGCCACTATTCCAATCGCCACTATTACAATTGCCACTATTAATCAGTTCTTTTTTTTCATCTCCTGTAATCTCACGGAGGATTGTAATTGAATTCGTTCCGTACTTGTCGCCCTGTTTTATATATTCACCTGCGATAATTTCGCAAATTCTCGATTCTGAAAGTTTGTAATTACTTTCTTTTTTTATAGCAAGAAGTTCTCGACAAAAATGAAATACTTTGTCAGTACAACATTCTAAATCTTCTTTTTTAGTGTCTTTTGTATAAGTTTTTCCCACTTCAAACTGGAATCCTCGACAACATAAATTTTGGTCAAATGCTTTATACCCTATCATAAATTTCCCCTGTCAATTTATAAAATTCTTCCATATCCACAAAGTCTACAATTTCATCACATTTTCGCCGATTGTATAATTCTTTCTGGACCCGGCAGTAAAACTATCCTTCACTAATTTTTCTGTTTGTTCACTAAAGGCCATAATATCCCCCATAAAAAATACGGTTTGATATTTCGCACGTTTGTAGTCGATTTATCCATTGCAGAACTACCTCTGTGTTATCCCCACCACCGTAAGGTCAAAACTAAAAAGGTTAATAGAAATAAAAAAAATATTTTATGCACAACTTTTTTTTCGGAAGTTGCTACCGAGATTTATTTTAAATAGTCAACGACTATTTTTTTTAACAAAAAAAGCTAACCACATTTCTTCTCCCAAAAGGAGGTTGCGTAAGAAATATGATTAGCAAAAATTTTTCAACTTAAAAAATCACGCAACACAATTTCTTAAACTGAAACAAAAAAAATAATTTACATTTGTAAACTTAACTTATAATAAATCACAGGTGTTATTTTGTCAAGATTAATTTTAACATTTGTAAACTAATAACCAAACATTTTATTCAATTGTCTTAAACTTTTCCCTTTTGGAATGATAATTCCAGATTCCGTTTGAACTGTTCCGCCATGATCTCTAGCATAATCAGAATTATTTTGATTAATCTTTTCTTGCATTTTTCGTTCTGCACGTTGAGACCAATAATTAATCGTTTGTGTATTCCCACACGCAATATTAGACAAGGCAAAACTCCAAAATGTATCTGCATGCCCGTTTTCATCTCGGTCTGCATCATACCTAAAATTATTTCCACTAGTTGCAATTCTTCTGATACTGTGTATTTGATGATGCAAGTTTTTATCATTTGGCAAAATGAACTCTCTGTGTTGTAACCCTATTTTTATTCCCTGTGCCATTTCCTCTTTCGCTTGGGCTGTAAAATATATTCCTTCAACTTTTGCTTTTCCAATATCTTTTTCAAGTCTTTCAAGTATCGGCAACCCCATTCCCGTACAGTCAATACACATTCTTCTAATAGGCAATGCCTGATTCAATCTTTTTATTGCTGCAATCTGATATTCAAAATCTTTACCCCTTAATTCTTCATACCCAAAAACTTTCTTTTTACCATTTGGCAAAAGCCCCAAAACAAAAATACTTGCCGCATCTCTTTTTTTCGCAATATCATATCCCAAGTACAAAACTCCATGTTTTTCCGGATTGTATTCTGTAGTACACATATCATCTACAGTCTTGCAAATTTGTAATTCTTTACCAAAAAAACTATCTGCTTCACCAAATTCTAAATCTTTTTCTAAATCTTCATTAGAATAATCTTCATTCATTCCAGGAGTACAAGAATAAATTTCCTCCAAAGTGATATAACTTTCGGCGCTATCAATAAACAGACATTCACACTCTTGCTGAAAATCCTCCAAAACATCGTTCCTAAAAATCTCTTTTAATGTTTCTGTTGCAAACTTCTCAACTCTTTCCTCTGTATTCATATTAGGTGCTTCACGAACAGCTGTTCCTACATCGATACATAATGCAGTCGAAAACCACCAAGGTACATTAAATCTTTGATATGCAGGATATTTTTTTTTGTCAGTACATATCTCATAAAATCTCCCAATACATCCTAATGGTGTTGAGCCTACTTCAATCGTTCCTCCGCGTGAAATAACATATAAAGCGGCAGTGTATACTAATTTAGACATGTTAGGAAGAAATATACCGTATTCATCAAGAGAAATGTCCCCACCTTTTCCACGAGGTGGTCTACAAGGCATAGAAATTAAACGAGATGTAGTTTTCCCATTTGCGTCCAATAATTCAATTTCTGATTTATTCTCTGTTCTAATTCTTTTTTTTGCAAAATTTGGAATTGAATCATAAAACTCCCGTATATACCTAATTTTTTCTTGTGCGTCAGATTCATTATAAGATACAAATTGTTTTACATATTTTTGGCGGCCAGGATCTAAAGCCTTAGACAACCCTTTTAATCCTGTCGCAAAAGAAAATCCAGTACGTCTGGATTTGAGAATTGAAATAAATTGTTTTGTTGATAAGATAAAATCTTCTTGCCAAGGATCAAGAATTAATTGTTTATCATCGAATTTACAGTAAGCGTAGAGATAATCTAATCTTTGTTCTGGTGTTAATTTATCCACGAAAAACCCCTTGTTTTGTAAAAAATGATAAAATAGGATAATTTTTGTGGGATATTTTTATAAATTTTTTAATAAAAAAACAATTTAAAAATTAAAAACCATGAAGATTTTAATACAAATTAATCATAATCAGGCTGATTCTCGTTAGTTTCGATGTATTCACCAGCAGCTTCTCTAATTTCTTGATTTCTAAGTTTAATTGTTGTTTTAACTGATGCGAAGTTTTCTTTGATTACATCAAGAGTAGTTTCAACATCATACTCGTTGTTTGATTTAGTACCATTCAATTGTTCATTGAGTTTGAACAGTTCTTGTGTTTCTTTTTCTCTGTTAGGTAGTTTGTATGTTGGTATGCCCGAATTATTAATCTCAACGTTATCAATGATACTCGCTTGTTCTTCACTCATATTTTTTAGAGGTCTAATAACAGTGATATTTCGTACAGCCCCAGATTCTGTTTGTATTTGTTCATTTTCGTAGTAATCCTTAATGTTGTATGTGGCCCTAGAAATTTTTTGAGAAATTAATTTATCAACAGCATCTTTTACGGAAACCTTAATTTGTTCATCTGTAAATTTTTTAATAAGATTTGCAACAGTAGGGCATTCACGAATTAATTTGTGTTTGGCAACGTAAGAAGTTTTTGTAGAATACCCAGCTTTTTGAGCTGCAACTGTAGGATTTTTATATCCATTTTGTCCTGGCGTTGTATACCAAATAATTAATAACTTTTGCCGTTTTAATAATTTTACATCGCCCCAGTCATAAGCATCTAAATCAATTATTGAGCCATCTGGTAATGTATCTGTATACTTTTCTCTCCCCATTTTTAATTACTCCTCCAAAACAACAGCAATATCATTGTTGTCGCAAATATGAGTAGCACCATCAATTGTTACTTCAACTAATTTATATTTGTCTACTAGGACAACATCCCCATTTTTTATGTCTTTTATTTCGCAAGGGCATTCAACCACTAAAGCCTTGATAAATCTTTCTTCTGATTCTTTAGTTAAAATAATTCCAGAACTTGTTTTATTTTCAATTTCAATTTTTTTAATTAATACTTTGTTGTTCAACATTTTCATTATTTTCCCCTTTCATTTTACATTTATGTAAGACATAAACTTTAATTTCTCTGCCCGTATAAGTGTATGCTGTTTGTTCTTCTGCATCACAACATACAACTTGATCTTTGGTGGTTGGAATATACCTAATTTCTTTTTGGCAAATCTGACATAACTGCATTTACTTTATTCCTCAAATCTTGTCCGTTACAAGAGTAAAACCAATCAAATTGGGTTATTTCCCCGTTACAAATGTCAAATTCAAAAGCCCCAAAATATGGGGAATATTCAGTTTTCAATTCTCCAATTTGGTTTTCAATATCTTTTAAACTAACTGTCTGGTTAGAAGAATTACATTTTGAATTCATTGACAGAGCCACAACGTTTGATTTTTCCACACCAAAACGAACATGCCCCTGAAACCCCGAGCATAACAAATTAGATAATTCACAAATAATAAAATTAATCATCATTACACCACCCATTTTAATTATATATCAAAAATTTAATTAAGTCTAGTTTACTAAACTTCTTTGAAAATAATTTCTGAATATTTATACTTAAATAATTTTCTTTTCAAAATGTATGTGGGATTTTTTTTAGTAATTTTGCTCTTAACATCTTCTGCAATAGTTTTTCCGTCTTGTTCATAAACAAAATCTGCAATGTAGTAAACAGCCCTTTCATCTTTTGTTTTTGGTATGATCTCATATTTTTTTTGGCATTCTAAATTATGAATAAAGCCTTGTTCCTGTAATTTTTTTAATTCAAAAAACCTTTGTGCTTCTTTCTGTGAATCAAATGTGCCAAATTCTGTAATTGTCTTTTTTGCATTATATTTATTTTTGCCCTTAAAATATTTGCAATCAGAACACTCATAAATTGTCGTTCTCAAAACTTCGCAATAAAACATGTTAGAATGAATTGTGATAACTTTTGCATTTTTACATTTTGCACATTTCATTTTTACCCCTCCAAAGAAATGACAGAGATTAAATAAATAACCCCTGCCATTTTTTATTATTAATCTTTAGACAATTTTACACCTGTAAAAATACCAAAAATTAATAATAATACACCACCAACTGCTGCGATTAGTTTAGTGATATTATCTGCCGGAATACCAGCCAAACCTAAAAGAAAAGAACCAACAGCAATTAAAATAATTGCTAAGATTGTTTTCCAATCTTTTTTTTCTGATTTTTTCCAAACAGACATACATGCACTTGCTGCGGCAACAAAAGCCACAGCTAAAGCTGAATACTCAACAATTGCAACATCAGTAAAGAATGCAACAATTGTTCCAATTAGCACTAATGCTAAACAAACATACTTGAAAACTTTGCTATTCATGTTTTCACCTCCCTTTATTTTTCTAGTTTTACAACGGGTAAGGTAATAATAATATTACACGCAGCATGAAGCTGGCATTTCCCCGTAAAAAACTAGCAAACCCCAAAATTAAAAAGGCATTCCTTCACCAAATTCACTGTCAGAATATCCACCCCAATTATCACTATTTTGTTGTGGATAAATATTTTCAGGTTGGAAATCAGCCTTTTGATTTTCTGCATTTCTGGCCCCAACTAGTTGAACACTGTTAGCAACAATTTGAATTTTGCTGAACTTTTGACCATCTTTTTCCCAACGGTCTTGTTTTAAATAACCATCAACGGCAATTTTTTGACCTTTTACCAAATATGGTTTTAAGTTTTCAGCAGTTTTTCCCCAAATAGTAATATCAAAATAGCTTACTTCATCGACCCATTGATCCCCGTTTTTTTTACTTCTGTTTACAGCAATACTAACACTTGCTTTTGCAGTGCCATTTGACAAAACAGAATATCCATCTCCAACATCTCTAGTTAGATTCCCAATTAAAACAACATGATTTAAGTCTGTCATTTATTATATCCCCCTAAAATTATTTATCTCTCATGTTTATTCGGTAAGATTCAAAGTTGAATTCAAGACAAGTACAATTTTCTGTAAATCTGTCATAAATAGGTTGCCCCAAATATTCAATCAATTCCATTTTTGATTTATTTGAAATCAAAACAGTGCTTTTATTTTTTTCATATCTCTCATTTAAAATCATGAAAAGAAATTTTACCTCATCTTTGCTTTCAAATTTGCCAATTTCGTCAATCACCAATAACGGATATTCAGCATATCTTTTGATTAAATCAGAGTTAGATTCTTTTGCTTTAAAACTTTTGCAATCATCTAGTTCTAATTCGATTTGGTATGATTTTACGTAATGACTTCCCCAACACTCCCGACAGATAATAGCAGCTAGCATTGTCTTTCCTGTTCCAGGATTGCCAACTAACCACAATGTCCTTTTCAAATAATTAATAACAAAGTCTTTTATTTTATCTAAAATATTTTTTTTCTGTGGAATATCAATTTTAAAACTATCAAAACTACAATTCCAATATTTAGAACCGATTCCACTTTCTTTTAGTCTTTCAAACTTTGCTGTTTCATTAATATTTTTTTGGTGTTCTTTTTCAAAGACTGTATCGTCAGCAGAAAGTGGCACTTCTTCCCATTCCTGCATTTCTTTGCATATTTCATCTAAACGACCCAACCCATAAGAAACACCTTGTTTTATTTCCCCCATGTTTACCCCTTAAAAAGCAATATCTGCTTCTGTGAAATTATCTGGAATTCTATCACTCCTAGATTTTCCAATATTTTTTGGATCATAATAATTATTTTTATTTGGCCCATCTCTTTGTTCGTATGCAGAAATTCCCCATTTTTTAAGAGCAAGATAATCAGAGTTATATTTATACCCTTTCATTTCTTTCAGTTCTGAAAAAAAGTTAATAATATTATTTGTTTTTTCTTCACCGTGTTCTGTTTTTAATTTATCAAATTCAGAATCAGAAAGTAAAACATTTTTATACTCACCATATTTATTTTTTTTAGGCTTTGTTTTTTTAGGCTTTTCTTCTGGTATATATATATTATTAATACTTGTATTGTTAACTCTTGTATTATTCTCTTTGGCAATTTGGCAATACCCCTCTTGCCAAATATCAATACCCTCTTGGCAATTTGGCAATACCCCTTGACAAATATCAATACCCTCTTGGCAATTTGGCAATACCCCTTGACAAATATCAATACCCTCTTGATTTTCTGCACTACCTTTAGCATTTGTATTAATAAAGATTTTTCTCTCAGTACATTCCTTGCCATTGTATTTATATTCAATCTTGATATACCCTTTATCTGCAAGCTGCTTTAACCATTTTGAAATTGAAGAAGGATCAACTTCATACAATTTTGCAAAATAATTATTTGATGCATAACAATAGCCATCTTTTTCTGATAAACAAGTTAATTCTGAGTATAAAAGTTTTGCATTTGCTTTTAATGATTTATCATATCGGACTGTAGCCGGTATAATTCCAAAATATGACGGTTTTTCTTTACCCATTTTTTACCCCCTATATATTTTTTACACCACTTGTTTTAAGTTTTGATTTTCAATCTCAACCCACTTAAAATTAACATCATCCCACTTTGCAGGAACAAAACAATTTTTTTCGATGCTCCAAATACTTCCTGGCTCAATAGGCCTTTCATTCCATTTAGTTCCATCACTTCTACAAGTATAAAATAATCGGAATGTGTCTACTGTAATCCTATCTGAATTACAATTAGGGCATCTATATTTATCTTCATAAAACAATTTGCCTTGCCCATCTGGAGTTTTCATGTATACAGAGTAAGTAACAACAATTAAAGGCTTTAAAAAGTCTTTGTACTTTTTACCTTCGTTTTCAGCCTTTTTAACACAGTAAGGACAATATGAATATTTATCTTCTCCACTTAAATATTTTTTACCAACTTCTTTAATATTTTCCATCTATAGCCCCCCTATTTTTTTTCATAGACACCCCATTTTTTTTTATAGCCCCCCTATTTTTTTTATATAGGGTGTCTATAGGCCCCCTATTCCATCGTTGGTTTGCACCTTTTTGACCGTTTATTTTCGATGTTTCAAGGTCTAAATCATAAAAATCTTTGATAGATTCAAAATATTTCTTTGTTTTTTTATTTAATTTGGGTGTTGTTCCTTTTTCTGCATAATCAATAATTGCAATAATCAAACTTTTTGCATTTCGACCAGATAACTCGACAAAAGCACCTTTATACAAATAAAAAAATTTAAACCATCTTGATTTTTTATTGTGCTCCATAATTATTTACTCCTATTTATTAATAAAGAATTGTTTTCCTGTACTAATTCTGCTGCTTTACGTTGAGCAGTTTCAATTTTTCCTCTCAAATGAGGATAACGTTCTAAAAATTCATCATAATTTTTACATTGTTGGTGAAAAAAATTATGTTCATCAGGCGTAAGAGCAAGGATATTCCATGCTTTGTCAATAGCTGCAGGACATGCCCCACGTGATACAATATGGTGATAATGGACAGGCGTTCTTCCACTTGCCTCTGAAAAAATAACATACTCTCGCATTTCTTCAATACTTGAAAATTCTTCAAATTCATTTTCCGGCTTATACTTCCATTCTTCCCATTCATAAATGAACTTTCTAACACTACTTTGCAAATCAATTGATAACTCGCACAATGTAGCAAGATGGAATAGTAAAGAATTAATGAATCTTCCGGCCTGTTCTGTATTCATTTCTGATAAGTGAATAGGTCGTAATCTATCGTTTAATCTGGATGGTTTTTTATCTGCATATTCTTCAAGTAAATCACAATACAATTCATATAATTCTTCATGTGTTCCATTGCGACCTTCCATGCTCTGAAAAATTATGCTAATTAAAATCCATACAGCATTATTTTGTTTAAATGTTCTATGTTGATATGGAGCATTTATTTCACACCTGAGTAAAACTTCTTGTTTTGTTCTACCTTCTCTTTCTTTTTTATTTCTAAAGAGCTTTTCAACTATGTATCTGTCATTTTCATCTACAAGTTTTAAGACAATAAAATTATTCTGATAGACACCGTGAAAATGTGATATTATTTTCATCGCACACTCTCCTTTATTGCTCTATCAACTGAATAACCCTTTCTTAAACGGTTATAAAGCATATTCTTTGAAAGATTTAGCTCTCTGCACCAATCAGAAACACACTGTGTTTTACCCTGATATGTTAGAAAATGATTTTTTCGAGTATTACAATTTTGTCTTTCCAATGGAATCCAGGTACAATTATTAGGTTCATAATTTCCATTGAAATCCTTACGTTCAATAGTTAGGTTATCAGCATAACCATTGTCATAAGCCCATTTTCTGAAACAATCAAAATCTAGCCAATCATCACAAATTGTAATTCCTCTTGCACCATACCACTTCCAATTTACAGAACTTTTTACAAAACATCTGGCTTTCATATTTGACCATATTTTATATAATCGTGTATAACAACCACCGTGTTTTGTAGTTCCGATTTTTCTATGAGCTTTGCCTAAACAACCACAAGACAATATTTTTCCGGCTTTCAAATCTGGACTAGAAACATCTTTTATTGTTCCACAATCACACAGAACCTTAAAAAAAGCCTTATTCTTAATGGTTTTAGAATAACTTAATACAGTGAGAATTCCATATCTATTACCGGAAATATCTTCATATTGTTTTGTATGTTTTAAGCATCCACAACTTTTTGTATGGCCTGACTGTAAATGACATAGACTAACTGTACAGGTATTTCCACAATCACATAAACATTCATAATATGATGCATTACGACCATTATTTTGTTTCTTGTAAAAGTGTTTCTGTAGTGTAAGAATTCCTATTCTTTTTCCAACTAGATCATTTACAGCCATTTTTTTACTTCCCCTTAGAAAATATCGTTCTAAAATACACTAGCATTATCAAAAGCCTGTGAAACCGCCATTTCTTCATCAGGACTTAACATTTGTTGCTGTGGTAAAGATTGTGGTTGGTTTTCAACAGTTATTTTCGCTGTTTCTACAATTTCAACATCATCTGCAACATCTGAAACGTTATAATCTTCTTCATTTAATACAGTTGCGTCTTTCAAATCTTCTTTTTCTTCTCTTTCTACAGCATCAAGAGCTTCAATTGAAATAGGACACAATTTTAATGCCTGAATTACACAAGTTTTTAATGCCATTGCATCAAAATTCTTATTCCAAATGTTTTCTTTATCGTCTTTGTTGTAAGCCTTAGAAAATTTATCTCTATGCAATTCAACATCTTTTTTGCTCATGACTTTAAATTGCACACCACCGTTTTCTAATTCAACTAAACAGTAATACCCAACGATTTCACCACGTTCTTTTTTTAGATCCATTCGATGAGATAGATTTCTACCCACACCTAACTGAACGTCAAAAATGTCATTCTCATAAACCGGTTCTGCGGCAATAGTTTTAATAGTTGCAGAACGTCGAGCTAACGCAATTAAACCTTTATACCCCATTTGAAAATGACAAATCATTCTCTTTTCCCATTTGCCATTTACATTCACACTTTCATTGTAAGGTATAAGATACGCTTGCCCTAAAGTGCCATTCAATTCCAATCCATAACTAGCAGCTTCTTTTAAAGCTCTAAAGATTGAATCTTTATCACAATTTAAAAGCTGTTTTTGCTTTGGATTTGTAATAGCAAGAAAAGCAGATTGCATAAATCTGTCAATTTCTACAGTTCCTTTTGGAATAGCAGAAAGAAAAGATTCCTTTCTTTCACTCAACCATTCACCCAAAGTTCCAGTTTTACCTGTCTGTTGAGTAACAGGTACACTTCCGTTTGTTTTCATTTTTTTCTCCTACAAAAAAAGCCGCCCTGAATCCCACAATTTCAAGACGGCCCAAATTGCTTTTAAAGCAATTAAGCAATGTGGGCAAACTTAATCACTCTACCAATTTTTTATAAAAGCACAGTTTCCTGTACCCTTATATTAAAAGTATCACATCTAATACTTTTTGTCAATTATTATTTTTTAGAAATTCTTAAAACTTTTGAAACAGATTCTTTTGAATATTCTTCAAAAAGCCCAGATTTTTTTAACAAATCTGTATCTACCATTTTTTTTCTTTGAGTATTGTAAGTGAGTTTGTATTTATCACCAATTGCAGTTACTTTATCTATTTTTTTGCTGTCATCAGATGATAATTTATAAAGGTTCACAACAATTTGATTTTTAATCTGGTCTAGTTTTTGTTTTAATTTTTTTATTTCTTCATCTAATTGTTGTTGTTCTTCAACCAATTGATTTGTTTCATCATCTAATGTAATTTCTGCATTAATTGGTAAATTTTTTAGGTAATCTTTTTCAGATTCAACACCTTTTGGAGCAGGAGGAACATTCGCTAAAACATTATTTTCCCAAAAATCACGTTCTGCAGGAATTAAAGTTGTATAAATAAATTCATCGCTGCGAAGAATAACATAATGTCGTGCTTTTTTTGATGATAAAATAAAAACAGTTAAAATAAACCAAGGTAAATCAGTTACAGCCATATAGTGCTGTACTTGGCAATAATAACTATCTGGAATTTCACCATCCCCAAAACCATCACCTTTTGCACTAGTTTTGATTTCATGGCCACCAAAACCTTGAATTTCTTTCCCCTCAATTATTTTTGCCACTGGAACATAGCACAAACCGTCTAAATTCGCATTCATAAACGGATAATCATAACTAGTATACATTCCTGGTACAGTTACAATTTCAATTCCCAACTCTTTAGCTGTCATTTGTCTAATAGGATCTTCTAGAATATGCCCCCATTCCGTTGAAGCATTTCCTTCAAATCCATTAATGTTTTTTTTAGCAAAATAGACATTCAAAGCTGATGTATACTCATTCATTCCTAAAATTGCACCAGCATCACTGCCACCAATTCCAGTAGTTCTTAATTCTAACCATTTTTTTTCTTCTGTTGCTTGATCAACAGGTGTAAATTTTGCATTAATTTTTATATCCATAACTATTTCCTTCCTTTTTTTTCTTTAATATAAAAGCCTTGTGCCGCTTTCATGTAAAATTGCATTAATAAAAAATCCTTTTTATTAAAACATTCCATTGCTTTTTTCACACATTCATTATGTTCTTTTGTGTAATTACTCTTGTATATCATCTTCATAATCCATTTCCTCATCTTCAATTAATGTGTGAATCTTTTTTTCATCCAAATTGTTGCTTTTAATGTAATTATCAATTTTCTTTTGTGCCTCATAGTTATTTTTACACCAAAAGTCAGCAATTTTTTGGCCATCTGCATCAAAAATATATCCAATTGAACAAACTGCCATATTATTCCTCCTTCCCATTGCATTCACCTTTTGGATTGTAATATGTCCCATCTTTTATTCTAGAATAAATATCAAAAGCCTTTTTTAATATTTCCATACCTTTCTCTGTAATTTTATTATCATCATCAATGTATTCATTTGCTAAAATTGTTTTTTTACCTGTAAAATCTGCATAATGACGAATTTTTAAATATTCCTTAATCATGTTTTCAGGAATATCTAAAATTACAGATGCTTCTTTCAATGTATAAGAATGACTTTCAACAGATTCAATAAACTTTTCAGAAGTTTTATTGATAATTTTTTGATATTCTTCTTCACCTTTTTCAATAAAACTCTCTGCAACAGCTCCAGGTTTATACTTATTAATAAAGTATGTAATCCCTTCCATATTTAAAAGAAGTTGTTCACCTGTTTTGTCTGTTGATTTGTTAAAAGTTCTTAAAGTGAAGTATTTTTGATATTCTGCTTTTGCTCTGTATTCACCAATAGAATTTTTATAAACATATTTTGCTTTCAAAATTGTCATAAATTCTGTTTGTTTCATACCGAGTTTTGCGGCCATATCTCTAAAGTTCATTGTCTTAGATCGGTCTACTAATTCATCATAAACAACTGCTTTTGGTTGCATAATTGCTACTTGATGTCTAATGTTGTCTAATGTTTGGTTTGCAAGTTGCAAGGCTCTAGACATTACAGCTTCTGGTGTGTTCCATGCTTTTTCGAGTCTGATTAAATAATTGCGATATGTTTTACCAATTTCTGTTCTAGACATTAAACAGATTGATTTAGCCATATCAATAGAAATTGCATAGTCTTGAATTTCTTGTTCTCCACCATGTTGGTTGCCCTGTATCTTTAAATACACCCCAGAAAAATCTTCATTTTCAACGAACTCTTTAGAATTATTTTCCCACCAAAGAGAAAAACGACATTTAATTTGTAAACCTTTGTACAATTCTCTAGCTGATACAGCTTGAATTCCGTCTTTTTCAATAATTTGTAATTCGTTCATAGTTACCCTCTCTTTTGAAGTTTGTCTAATGTTTTTTTGATATAATCAACACCCTTTTGAAAAACAACTGTTTTAAGGTTGATGTGGGTATCTCCGTCTTTATCTTCAAACTTTGTTTCGATAACTCTGAAATATCCAGCGTCAATATATTTCTGATATGGTTGATTGTGATTGTCTAAGATTTTTTCATCTCGTAAGATTTCAAAAAGTTTATTTCTGCCGACATTCTTATAATTAAGAAGTTTTGCAACTTCTTTCATATCGCAAGTATCAGGTGAACCTGTTACTTTGTTGTAGAAGTCAACCTTTGGCTGCATACTATTTAGCTGTGCCATCAATTCATTGTTACGATTTTGCAAAATTGCCATTGCTTTCATAACAATTTGATTTTCTTCTACTTGTGTAGAAACAGAATCAATTTGTCTTGTTGCCAAGTTGTGATGCTTTTGAATTTCCTGTTTAATCAATGTTGCTTGTTCTTCGGTAAAAACCTTGACAGATTGATTTCCACCATTGGTTTTTAAGGTATGGAAAGTACCTTCCACCCCTTTAGTTTTAGCTGTTTCTCTAATTGTTCTTTCTGATACTCCAAGAACTGTGGCAAGTTCTTTTGTAGTCATTGTTTTTTGATTTTGCTGTGTGGAAGTTTTCACGCTTGTAAAATCTTTATTTTCAATAATTTGCAATTCATTCATAATTAGTTCCCTCCATTTAATGATTCAGGCAAAGCGTTTGTTTTTAATGTTTCTTCTGTAACTGAATTAAAGAAATCAATGTTTAGTTTCTTTGCGTTTTTCCAAAATTTAAGAAGAAATTGAAATTCTTCGTTTTCTGAATTTCTAATTCTTTCCCGAAATTCCTGTGTGGCATCAGTCAATCTTCTTTCTAGCATCATGTAATTTTTCATAATTTTATTGCGTCGTAAATTCAATGCTGCCATTTCTCTGTTGTAGATGTTTGAGCCAGGAATCATTCTTGTTGTTGCAATAAATTCAGTCTTTTCCTGTTTTAAATCATGAAGGGAATCTTTTACTTTTCTAAAGATTTTACTTATCTCTTTTGGAGATAAAAGATCAAGTTCCTTTTCTGAAAACTGATAGTTTTCAAAATTTGAAATTTGTAGTAAACTATTTTTTGAGTTTACCGATACTTTAATTGTAGGTGTCATAGACATCTCCTATAAATTTTCGTGTTACTAGGTGCTTGGCGGTGCGATAAGTAACACGAAAGAAATAAAAAAGGCTCAAGCCTTTTCCATCACAAAAAGTCTTGAGCCAGAGGTCTACACACCCACTTTTATAGTATCGGTGATCACCCTGACAGAGCAATCAAGTAGTGTGATGGACCTGCTTCATTACTCTATAGGTTGTAAAGATGAATATTCGTCTTTACATTTGTCATTATAGTTAAGTATTTATCTTTGTCAAGTTAAAAAAGATAAATATTCATCTTTTTTTTAATTATGGACTTCTACGAAAACGTAAAAATTCTTGTAAAAAAACATGGGCTTCAGTTAATACCTTTGTTGGAATCGTTAGGAATTAACTATTCAACTTACAAAGGGTACAAACAGTATGGCAATCTTCCAAGAGCTGACGAAGCGGTGAAGATTGCTCAAGCCCTCGAAACCACTGTTGAATACTTAGTAACTGGTAATAAACCAGACCTAAGTTCTAAAACAAAATCTCTAATAAATGAATTAGAGATGACCATAAATAAGTACAAAAACTAAGCATCTGGTTGAATAGATTCGTCTATTTCTGCATTGAATTTCTTCGCAAGATAAACAAGACCTTTTCCAGTAACCAATGTTACAGGTTTACTTCCAATCTCATCGTTAATATGTTTAACTACAACTTTGAAATGACCTGAGTTTATTTGGTCTTGCTTAGGAGAGTTATCTTGATTTAATACTTGTAAGGTTCTTAGATTCTGAAATAAAGTTTTGTTACCATAAGGGAGTTTTAATGCTTTTGCAGCCTGATTAACTGTATAACAGCCTTTGCCATCAGCAATGCGATTAAGAGCTGTTTCTGCTAATTCAGCTCTGACTGTTAATTCTTCAATTCTTTTATCTCGATATGCATCTAAAAGTTTTTGTTCTTCTTCTCTTTTCTTTAATAAAGCAAAAAACTCTAAATCATTGCCAATTTGAGAAACAACAGAGTTATCTTTTAAATTATTACGTTCTCTCAATTTTAATTTTATTAAGGTTGCTTGTTTTTCAGTTAATAAGTAACCACCTTGATTATTTTTTTTGACTTCGCCAAGTACTTGCCGGAGTTCGTTTATATTATTTTTAATTGTACTTTCTGCTACTTTTAAGTCATTTGCTAATTCTTTTACAGTTACAACTACAGCAACTTCTGCTGCCTTTTTTATTTTTAATGCAGGTATTAGGTCGGTAGTAGTTTCTAACCTACAAGGCTGCCTTGTAGGTTCTAGAGTTTCTGCAACTTGTTTCACTGTCATTGTTTTTTGATTTTGGTTAATTTCTAATTCGTTCATGTTCTGTTGAACAACCTCTTGTTTTTGTGATAAAATAACACTTGGTTTAGTCGATGATTTTATTGTAGTCATTAACTATCTCCTTTTTAAAATTAGAGAAGTTAAGGGTTTTTATCTCTAATTTTTAAGATAAAAAACGACCCTAAAAACTTTCCTACATTGCAACTGCAATGTTAACCCCAGGAAAGTTTTTAAGGTCGTAAGTTGTTTTACCAACTTAGAAATGGGGTTAAAATTTCTAAAGTGGCAAACTAACCTTATAATTAACGTTTGTAAACTACAATTTAATATAAAATACATCTGTTGCTTTGTCAATAATATTTACATTTGTTAATTTTTATTAAAGTAATTTATGTATAAACCGATACATAAAAAAAGGCACAAGCCTTATCTTCCCTTTAAGACTTGTGCCAAACGGAGTAAAACCTAATATAGGATGGCGATTACCCTCGGCAGAGCAATCAAATAATAGGGAAGCCTTATTTCATTGCTCTAGTTATATATATAATACACATTTGTTTAATTGTCAATAAACTTTTGTGTATTAATTATTAATATTTAAAATTATTATGGAATTTTCTGCTGAATTAATTATTAATCGCATAAAAGATTTATGTGAATTGAAAGAATTAGAAAAAATAAGTATTTCTCCCCAAGTAGTTTCAAATTGGAAATCAAGAAATACAGTGCCAAAAGCAGATGATTTATACAGAATTGCAAAATATTTAAATGTAACAATGGAATGGCTGCTAACCGGAGAGAATCCAAATACAGAACTTCCAGAAGATATTCAAAAATCAGTTCAAAAAATGCTAACTTTAACCGAAAAGCAACGTGAACCAATTAATGTGCTTATTGACGGACAAGTAAATTATTGGAAAAATATAGATAGATAGGAGATTTTTATTGGATATTATTAATCAAAGAAAAAAAGACGTTTTACTGTTTGATACAGGAATTTTAACATTTGTTTTTATTGTTTTATACGCTTGGAAAAACTACATTGACGGTTTCAATCTAAGTAATATCCTATATATTGCTGTAAATGCAATATATTTCCCCCTAATATTCATCTGGAAAAGAAAATATTTTTGTTTATATCACGTTTTGTACGCCTACATTTTAGTTGCTACAATTATATTAAGAAAAACTTTATTGTATAATAATTTCACAGCATATTTTATTATTTTAGCAATTGCTATAATTCGGCCACGTTGGAAAATCAGTATTTTAATTGGGTATTTCACAATTGCGACTATAGCTTTTATTCATAACGACCAACACTTAGTTAATTATCTAATACACATTTCTAGAGCTGCATATTATTACGTTATCTTTAATTATTTTATTTTTACTCATTTTAGAACTAAGGCCATAAATAAAAACATAGAATTATTAGATTTGAAAGAAGAAGAAATTGAGATATTGACCCAAATGGCTGCTGGTAAAAAACAGAAAGAAATAGAAGGTTATTCAATTAACACTGTTACAAAAAAATTGCTCCAAGCAAGAACAAGAAATAACATTAACACTACACAAGAATTATTAATAAGATTCATTGGAGAAGTAATTAAAGAAGAATAAGAAAATTGTGAACAAATCACACAGTAATTCACATACTAATAAATAAAATACTGTTATATTTTTTCTTAATTTTTAATTATTATAATTTTAGGAGATTAAAAAAATGAAAATTATTCAGTATTTCAAATTAATAATTCAGTTTGTGCAGTTGCCAATTGAATTTAAAAATTCGGTTTTTAATGTTATCAGCTCTTACAGCAAATTAAACAATCGTGAAAAGATAGAAGAATACGAAGATTAATTAAAAAGACCCTGTACGAAACAGACCTGCTCTACCAATAATCGCTTAGGAGAAAAATTAAGATGAGTAAAAGTAAGTTCTTTGATAAGATTAAACATGCAAAAGAAGAAAGAGAAGTTGAAAATGTTTATAATGAAGGGATTTCTCTGTATTTTTTAAAAGAAGATGATTGTGTTATAACTCATCCTTATAAATGTGATGGTCTTGTTGACTGGGGCTTGTTTTTACGATTAATTATTGAATATAAATTCAATGAAGAACTTCATAATCCAACTTCAAGAGCCAAAGTTTTAATTCAAGTTATTTACTACTTAAAACAATTTGAATTAAATGGAGATAGACTTCCAAATGTAGTAATGGTCGGAGATAGAGATGAAGTCTTTGTTATGCACACAAATCCATTATTAAAGTATTTAGATGAAGAAACAAACTGGAATATTGCTCCAAGTAATGCTCATGATAAAAACCCTGCTTTATTATTAAAAATCTCAAAAGATACAGAAATAGATCCTTATGTTTATGACATAAATGAAACATTTTCTTTTAAAGAAGTTGCAGAAAAAATAGTTGAAATTGCGACAAATATTGTTAGAAAAGTTCGTGTTACAGAACATAATATTTCAAAAATATTTGATGATTTCTCAAAAAGAGTACTTAGAGATGTAAAAGACATATCTCCAAATGATTTAGTAGGAGTTTTTATAAACTCCATAATTGATAGGGAAAATTGTTATCAGCATCCAAATAATCCTAATATATTGATTTGTTATAACAAACAATATCAAATAAATGGAACTTACTATCAAACATTTTTTAAGCATTTTGAAAAAGAATATTCTCCAAAAGATAAAAATAAATTTACCGAAGTATCTGACCGTTTAATTGAAGATGCGAAACGGCGAAAGAGTGGAGAGTTTTATACACCAACTCTTTTTACAGATTATGCACATAAAATGCTTTCCGAAGAATTAGGTGAGGATTGGAAAGAAAAATATGTTGTTTGGGATTGTTGTTGGGGAACTGGAAATCTAACACGAGATTATAGATTTAAAGAATTATATGCTAGTACTTTAGAGCAGGCTGAATTGGATTGTGGTAATAGATATAATCCCGAAGCTACAAAATTTGTATTTGATTTTTTGAATGATGATATTACTTTTCTCGACCAAAAAACTGGAAAACTTCCTGAAGGTTTGTACAATGCTTTAGAATCAAAAAAGCCCATTGTTTTTTTGATAAATCCACCTTATGCAACTTCTTCTAGTAATATGGGACAGGGTGATAAACAAGGAAAAGGAAAAAATGCAACCTTATCTGTTGTTTATAATGAAATGGTAAAAACTGACCTAAAAGAAGCTTGTAAAAATTTATTTTCACAGTTTTTGTACAGAATTTATCAGATAAAAAAGAATTATGAATTAACAGATATTGTTATAGGATTATTTTGTAACCCTATATATTTAAGCGGCTCAACTTTTGAAAGTTTTAGAAAATTATTCTTTAAGGAATTTGAATATAAACAAGGGATTTTGTTTAATGCTTCAAATTTCTCTGATGTTTCTGATAGATGGGGTATTCATTTTACTGTTTGGAAACATGGAGAAACAAAGAATAAATCAGATTTTTTACATAATCTGATTGAAGAAAATGATGCTGAATTACAAATTGTAGGAAAGAAAATTATTTACAATTTGGATGGAATTCAATCTGCAAAAGATTGGATAAAAGAACCTATTGTTAATATAAAAACTTCAAAAGTAAAAAAGCCACCTTTATCTAATGCTATCACGGTAAAACCAGGTAAAAGTTCAAATACATCAATATTTGAAAACGCATTGGGTTGTTATTTGAACGTAGGCAATGATGTTTATAACAGTGCTATAAAAGTTGCATTGTTTACAAGCTGTGATAGTAGTAATGCAAATGGAATATCTGTTACACCTGAAAATTATGATAGAATTATGACAATATTCTCTGCAAGAAAACTTATTGAATCAACCTGGATAAATAACAAAGATAACTACTTACAACCAGATGAAAAACATAGCAAGTGGGAAGAATTTAAGACCGACAGTTATATTTATAGCTTGTTTCATTCTGCTTCCAATCAATCTTCATTAAAAAATCTAGTATATGAAAATAAATCCTGGAATATAAAAAACGAGTTCTTCTTTATGTCTAAACAAGATATTATGGTTTTAGCAGATAAACATAGTTATGATTTCACATATAATGATGCCAGAGTTTCAGAAGATAGATTTGTTTATAAGAAACTTCAAAATATTACATTATCAACAGAAGCAAAAGCTGTTTTGGATAAAGCTAGAGAATTAACAATCAAAACTTTTGAATATCGAGAAATGTTTAATCAACAATATCCTGAATATCAAATTATGAACTGGGATTGTGGATGGTATCAAATAAAAGGATTGTTGAAAGAATATTTCGCAGATGATTTAAACGAGTTTAATAATTTGTTTAAGCAATTAAGTGATAAAATGCGACCTTGTGTTTATGAGTTGGGTTTTTTGAAATAGTCGAAAAAACAAATATACTATGTCCCTTAAATTTATCTTAGGGTACAATTTTTTTATATATTAAACAATACTATGTCCGTACAGAGCCATTAAAAAAGGGGGTGGGATTTAATTAACGTTGTGCATTTTCCAATTCTCTTAAAATTTGATGTAATTTTGATTTCCAGGAAACCCTATTTTTAAATGATGGCTCGGCATTCACGAGTTTTAACAATTTATCTATCAATTTCATAGCTTTGTAATAATTCATTTTTTTTATATGAGATGTTTTTTTGTTCATTATTAATTCTCCTTTTGATTCTTTTTATTCTTCTGCATGATAAATTGTACAGATGTTTAGTTTCTTCATAGTTTGATAAAACAGAATCAAATAAAACTAAAAAATCACAATCATTTTCTAATTCTTTATTATTATAAGAAACACGAGCAATACATTTTGTCGCTTTTTTATTTTCAACAAGCAAATGAAAAAGCAATTTGTTAGTGAACCTTTCCGATTGCAACTCTGCAATTAATCTTTTCATAAAAGCTCCTGTTTGTTTTTTTGTTTCAAAATCTGATTAACATATTGCCTAGTGCAACCTAATTTTCTTGCAATTTCAATTTCTTTCATTTGTCCTGCTAATTCTATAACACTTTTTGCAAGTTTGGATTGCAAACGATTAGGTTTGTGGCTATAGCGAACGCCATATTTATACAGTATGTATCGAATAAAACCCTCATCAAAACCTGTTTCTTTTGCAATTTCGCAAAGATATTTTTTTTCCTTTGCAATTTCACAAATCTTTTTATCTCGTGCAGCCCGTTCCGCTTTCGTCATCTTCTTTTTGCTCCTGTTGCATATTTTTTATGATATTCTTCTAATTTATCATCAGTTAATTTTGCCCATTCCTGAACAGATGCCCTACTCCATACTTTTCGACCACCAACATAAGCATCAGGGATTCCACCTTTACACTGAAAAAACCTATTACTTCTATAAGTTGATAATGAACAACCACCTTTTTTCTGCCAACAAGCCTCATCGTTATACCACTCGGCTTGCCATTCAGTAGAATTTATATTTTCTGTTAGGATGGATTTTAGTTTACTTATTTCATTTAATATAAATTTAAATTCAGGAATTTCCATTTTAATCACCAAAATCTAAAGTATCAAAATAAAGAGATTCGTAAACATCCTTATGATACGCATTTACTTCACCATAATTTGCATCAAAAACTTTTTTTACGTCATATCCTAATTTTTTTGATTCTTTTTTTAGTACAGAATATTTAAATACAACATTAGGATTTAACTTCTGCATTCTTTTTATAGAAAACCAATCTTTTGCTTCGTCAAGTTCAATCAATAAATTATCACGTTGTTTCAGAATTCTATTCTTTTCTGCTTCAATACGTTTTAATTCTAATTCATATCCTTTTTGAGCCAATTCCATTGCTTGTTTTATCATTAAAGCTGGTGTAAGATCGGTGGATGTATTTTCAACTGTTGAGTTCAACTCAACACTTCTATTGTTTGATTTATGATTTTGCATATAATCAATTAAAACAGTTACTTCTGCTTTATCCCAAAAAGTTTTTTTACCATGTTCAATAACCTTATTAGGTAAACATTTTTTTGCATTTGCCAAAACAACATCTTTTGTTGTTCCCAAACAATCAGCTATTTCTTTTGTTGTCATAAAATCTTTACTAGTTATTTCCTTCATAAATTATCCTTATTTCTTTTCTCTAATGTTTTTTGCACCAATAATATTAATTGCCATTTTTATTCTGTATTTCAATGGCAATTTTGCCATTGTTTCAAAAAACATATCCCAACTATCAGAAACTAATTTATTCTGATTTCTTCTTACCAATTGTCTTAATTTTTTTTGTTGTTTATTACTCATAGTTTTATATACTCCAATCCTGAATTAATAATATATTGACGAAGTGCAATCATTTTTTCTCTAGGACCTTTTATTTTTAAAGTGTATTCTTCAATTTGTTGTGAGTTTTGAGGAATATTTGTTTTAGTAACCTGTTCTGTTCTAACAGGTTCTACAGTTTCTTTTTTTTGTTCTTCTGCAGCTTTTAGAACAGCTCTATTCGCTTTAAGTTGATTACCTTTTTGAAGTGTTGCATTAAGATCTAAACAATCTAAATAGAATGATTGCAAAATTTCTTTATCTTCATCATCCATTGATTCTAATGTTTGTAATTCAGATTTAATTTTGGCAACGATATTCTCTAAAGTTGTTGTAATTTCTGTAATTTTGCAAGTTTTGTTTAACCATTTTGGATCAAATATTTTATCTAAAGAAATAATTTTAAAATCAAAAGATTCCCATATTGTTTTAATTTGTTCATATTTAGAATCTTTTTCTTTTTGTGCAGCTTCATCTACAATTTGCTTTAATTGATCTGATGCTTCATTAATTGTCTTTTCTAGAGTTTTCATTTCATTTTCAAACTCTGCTAACGGAGAGTTCCAAAGTTTCGTTGCTGTTTTTCGTTTTTCAGCAACTTCATCTTTTAATTTATTAAGATATGCTTTATCAGATTTTGCTGCATCAGGATTATTTAAATAACGTTCAATAGAAAATGTTTCTAACTCTTTCTCAATTGCAGCTTTATATTCTTTTGCATTTGATGTTAATTTTCCGACTGCAATTTCAGTAACCAATTCAACAGTTTTGATTTCTGAAACCATTGGTAAATCTGTATTATCTTCAACAGATTCAATAATTAATTTTTTTGTTCTTGGCATAAATACTCCTTTATCGCCTGTGGGATATGGCGGGCGTAGGGCTCGAACCTACAATCTCTGGATTATGATTCCAGTGAGTTAACCAATTTCTCCAACCCGCTATAAATAATTAACGTTTGTAAACTACAATTTAATATAAAACACATCTGTTGTTTTGTCAATAATTTTTATTTACATTTGTAAATTTTTATCCGATAATATAAATATGAAGAACGAAACATTATTGAAAAATATTAAAGCCGCGTGTAAATCAAGAAATATTACTGTGGCACAATTTTTGAAGGCTTTAGGTTTGCCAAAATCAAACTTTACTGTTTGGGAACAAAGGGGAACAATCCCTAGTGCTGATATTTTATTCAGAATTTCCCAATATTTTAATTTGCCAATGGAATTGATGTTGGGTGGATATGATTCAACCATTGATGATGATTTGATCATTGCCTTAGTTAAATTAAGAGAATTATCAAAAGAAGAGCGAGAGCCGATAATATCTTTAATTATTAATCAGGTAGACTTTTTCAAAGCAAAAAAAGAAAACGCCAATTAGTTTTTAATTGGCGTTTCTGAACCTACTGTTGCATAGGCATAATGATATGTTTTGTGTCATTCTGATTGTCATTATGGCCTTGCACTGTTATCGCACTAAGAATCTTACCATCAACAATAGAACAACTAATTTCAATATTATCATCATTTATTACTTTTAATATATCTTCTAAGTATTGATAATTTATATGTAATTCAGCATTTGGAATTTCTGTTTTACAACTAATTTCTTCCGCAGCATTACCTATTTCTGTGTCCGGTGTTGTAATTTTTAGAGAATTACCCCCAATATAAAATGACAATCTACCCGTTGAATTACTCATAATTTTACTTCTTTTCATTGCTTCTTCCAAATCTTTTTTGGGAATAACAAAATTACTATCTAACCCAACAGGAATAACACGTGCATAACTTGGATATTGCCCATCAATTAAGTTTGAATACAATTCAAAATTATTACAAAAGAAAGAAATTGATTTATCATTTATTTTGACAACAACATTCCCTTCTGTACCAAGTAATTCAGTCAAAATATTCAATACTTTTGTCGGAATAATAACTCCAGGAAAGTTTTCTGTAGATGATTTTGTCATAATTGACATTCTTCTTCCATCTGTTGCAACAGCAGTAATGTTTACCCCATCAGCAACAAGAAAAACTCCTGTCATAAAATACCTATTCTTTTCTGTAGAAACAGCAAAAATTGTATTTTGTATCATATTTTTTAAGTCTTTGCATGCGATTTCAAATTGTCTACAGTCTTTATTTGAGATAAATTCAGGAAATTTATCACTTGCCAACATTTTCATTTTGAACTTAACTTTTTTTGCATTTGGTTTAATAACCACTCCGTTTTCATCTTGCGATAATTCAACATCACCAGATGGCAATGAAGAAAGAATACTCATAAATTTATCACAGAAAATTGTTATTATTCCTTCATTCTCAATTTCAACAGGTATTTTAGTTACAAATTTTACAGTAGAATCTGTTGCTCTGATTACTAATCTATTATCTTTTGCCTCCAATAAAACATTTGACAAAATGGATAATGGACTTTTATTTGCAATAACCTTTTGAGCAATTGAAATTTCTCTAATCATTGCTTCTTTGTTAAAAATAATTTTCATTTTTTTTCCCCTATTTATTTTGAACGTATTTTACTTGATGGCTTTGATCAAAAAAATCTGTATAATTATTCAAAAAATTCTGAATATCCGGTATAGAAAATGCTTTGTATTCTCTACCGTTAGAACTTTTTTTATACACTAAACAGTTTATCATTTTTTTTTCATAAGCATTTTTCAAAGTTAGATATACTTTTGGAACAGAATAATCTTCTTTTCCAAAAATATAAAACCATAATTTACTTATCTCGTTATTTCCTTCGTTAATCATACGAGTAATCTCTCTAGCTGTATAAAAGTGAGTATCTTTATAAAAAATCATTTTACTAATCTCCTTTCATAATTTTAAGACTTACTAAATCTTTAGTATTAACAACTCTAGATATTGTGCAACTACCAATTTTAATCCTAGTTTGTGCCAAACCATTATGGCATAACATAGTCAATTCATCACATAATTCCTGCACTGTCATTCCAGTCTCTTTGTGAGCATACATGCCGCATTCTTTTTTTATTTGCTGATTCTGCAGCAGCTCACCCATTACAACATTCTTTGTAACTTTGCAAATGTGTTTAATCCCCTCTTTTTTATAATGTTTGCATTTTTTACAGTTAATCATTTTTTCCTCCCTATTCTTTAAAATTATTGCCTGTGTTATTATTTTCTAAATGAACAAATTCCGTATGATCAATAAAATCATAACAAACATATCCACTACAAAAACTCGATGTTTTCCCATTAAAAGAAACCTTTTTATCTGGAATAATGAATTGAATGCCTTTCCCAACAAACTGAAATAAATTCCCAATTTCTTGATAATTTATCGCCATCATATTCATCAACAAAACAAAAGGCCTATGTAAATCAAAAATAATACGTTCAAAAACATCTAACTTTAAGCTAAATGGTGGATTTGAAACAATTAAATCGTACGATTCTGGCTCATACTCAAAAAAATTTTTTCCATCATTTAGATGGCTTCTAACAACCTGAAAACCTTTTTTTTGTAGTATTTCTACATATTTTGACGTTTCTTCATCGAAAGGACACCAAATAATAGGTTTATGACCATTTTTTGATATAAAATCTGATTCCCACTTTTGAAGATAAGGAACAATCATATTAACAAGAACGGAAGGCGTTTTCCACTCGTCTTGTACCTTAAATGTTTTCTTAAAACTTTTCATTTTTCTCCACCCTTTAATAAATTAAAATTATTTTTAACTCTACATAAATAAATCTTTGTGCTTTCAGGAATTGTTCTGTTAATTGTTGCCCCAATACCACAGTTATAAGCCATCACAACATCGTCAAAAATTTTCAACCTACTTTGTAACCATTCAATTTGGTGTAAGGCTATAAATGTGTTGTGTTTCCAATCAAAAGCATTCAGTTCAACATTTTCAAACTTCCAAAAATTATTTGTAAAAGTTGTGTACAAATATTTATCATTAAGTTGCCACAATCCTAGATCCATAGTTCCGTTTTCATTCCTATGAGTGGCATTTAAATTAATTTCCGGATTCTCCTGCATTAAAATGGCAACTGCCAAATCAGGATCAATTTCTAATTCTGTACACATTCTGACTATATAATCAGATAGTTCAGCAGGCAGAAATTGATATTTATGTATATTTTCTTGCTCTGTTTCTATTTCTTCTGAAATAAAATCAACATATACAATTTTTTTCATTTTGATTGACTCAAAATGTTTTCCAATTGCATAGCCAATAAAAAAACACCCAATAACAATAAGAATAATTAAACAAATTTTCCTAATTAATTTCATTTTCCCACCTTTATATCCATTTTATTTCTGGATTACCCTTAAATCCTTTTTCCCATACAAACCACCCATAAGCAATAGCACTTGACGGATATTTTTCAAAATCTCCATTTTTTGCACAGTTTCTGCGTTGTGAAAAAACATACAAGGTTCTAAACGGATTACTGTCAAATAATGCCCTTCTGCTTTGACTTTCTAAAAAAGTTAATTTTAAAAACATTGCTATTTTTGTTCCTTCTGGAGAAATGTTCAAAGCGTGTTCAACAAATTCTTTACATAATACATACGGAGGATTAGTTACAATATCATTTTTATTTTCTGTAATCCCCAAAAAATTTTTTATTTCTGTTCCAGGAAAACCTCTATCTACAATGTCTTTAGCAATTATTTTATACCCTTTTTCTTTAAGCACTGCTGCTATATGCCCCCCACCCACACAAGGTTCTAATATTGTTTCAGAAAAACTTTCTCTTTCTAACAATTCATAAACAGCTCTTGGCTCTGTGGCATAATAATCTTCATGCTGTCGTTCTTCTTTTGCGTAAGTTCTCGCACCATTACAAGTGAATATAGCTTTATTATTTTCAATCCAATCTTTTTTGTTTGATTTTTCTTCTATTTCGTTACCGAACAAATCAATCATTCTTTACCACCTCAAATTGTACATCGCTAAAGTTTTCAGCCGATAAAATATAATCTTCATCTGCTGCCCTATACTTATCATCAACTAATTGCAAAGCTTCTCTTTCATTCTTTGCATCAACTTCTACAATCTTTACCAAATTTTCTGTTATCTTTACTTTCATTTATTTTCTCCTTTTTTTTATTGACAAATATTTATTCTATCTGTAAACTATAGATGGTGATAGGAACGGTTTCAGTATCTACTATCGGACACACCAAGAAGTTGTCAATTAAAACTCCCTAGAAGGATCGGATATTGCACTTAACTGTGCCTCTATCGGGGCGGGAGTTTTTTTTGTTTTAAAACCTTACACTTGCCTTTGTATTCAATAATTACATAACCATTCCTATTATCTTTTTTTATTTCATCTTTTAATTTTTTATACTTGTTATAAGTTATTTCACCCTTAATAGAAATGAAACAACTTGGAGCTTGTTTTTTTGTTTCATTAAATCTTGTTATTAGTTTATGTTCCCCAGTATTTTTTATTTCCATAAAATCTCTATCATTAAATAATTTATAAAAAATATCAGCCTTTTTGTTATTAGAATAACTTTCTCTTAATAAATAAACATCAAAACCTAACATCTTTATTTTTTTACAAGTTTCTACTTCATCTTTACATCTTCCTTCTCTTACAGCATCTATTTTTCCAACAGAAACTTTTATACCTTCAAAATCTTCATAAGTTTCTTTTTCTAAATAATCTAAAAGTAATTCTCTATCTTTTTCAGATAATTCCATTATCCCTTTTTCTGTAAATCTTCCCTTATCATCTCTCGGATGCACAGCAGAATTAAATCCTTTTTGTACAGAATCTTCTTCATGATTAAAAATTACATATATTTTAGGTTTATAATTCAACTTTTCCATTAGCTCATCATAAACTGATTTTCTTATTACTAATTTTACTTTACTCATCTTTTTTTTCTCCGCAAACCAAAATATTTTTGTCCCTAAAGATATTCTCTAAATCAAAAACTGTTTTCCCATCACTTCTAAAAGGTATTTCAATTTTTGATTGTAATTCTTTTAATTTTTCCCAATAGCCTGGAAGAAATAAAAACATATTTTCAAGTTCTTTTAAGTTTTTATTTCTGCAACACCAACAAGAAACACGGTCTAAAACTTTGTAAAGTTCAATTCCGTTTTCTTCCCAATTAAAGCCTTTTTCATAGCAATAATTCAAACAGTCTTTTTCAGACATTCCCCATTCTGCTAAGGGATAAATCTTCAATCTGTTTTTATATCTTTTCACTCTTTCTCTTAACAGTCTTTCTTGTTCGTCGACTGCTATTCCAACATATTCAACAATAAACTCATCGCCATACTTTTTATTATTTTCTTTTATGGCATTAAGTTTTAATGTTGTTCCCCAACGACATAAACCACCACACCATTTATAGCCCGATTGTTTTTGCCCATTTCTCTTTTGCACTTCTTTTTCTAACATTGTGTAGAAAAAATCATGTTTCGGTTTTAACTCTGTAAACTGTATTTCACGCTTACCAAGTTCCTTTTTTATAAGTTCTTTATTTGTATAAATAGATTTAAATTCTGCTCCAATATCAAAATATACAACTTCATCTAATGGATAATTCAGTTCTAATAATTTCAATATCATCGCTAAACTATCTTTTCCAAAACTACAACTTGCTATGTATTTCACGCTTACCAATACGCATTTATTCCGTATTGGATTTTCTACTTGCTAAAAGCCACGATTTCAAAATTACGCAACAATCACATCTCGCTGTTGCAACCTAGTCTACTAGGAATTAAGCGTTTTCCTCCTTTCTATCCATAACTGTATTCTTATGAACTAATGCAATCCTTTCATCTTCTGTCATATCATTCCATTTCTTTTTTCCTTGTATTCCTAATTGACTGAATAATGCACAAAAAACTGATACAACTATTGCATTGCCCGCAACCTTGTAGAGTTGCGAGTTAGATACAACTTTTTCTGCCCTATTAAACTGTTCTTCTTCAACATTCATCAATCTAAAACATTCTCTAGGAGTAAGTTTTCTGATTCTGTATCTTTCTACTACTGGTAAAATTGCAGTTTTCTTTCCTTCTGGTCTTGTTGTAATTGTTGGAGAAATCCCATCAGTTAAAACTTTCTGTTTAAAAGCGTCTATAATATCACCTTCTTGTGCGTTATTTTCTAAAATATGGGGATTCGCATATCCATGACACCCTGCAGAAATAGTTGGATATAACCCTTCTGTAGATACAACTGTTCCACATTGAGAACCTTCGTTACTTATTTGTCCTACTTTTTCAATTTTTACAACTTCTTCTTCAATTTCTTCTAACACTAAATTATCCTTTTGAACTGTTGTTAAGGTGTTGCAAATACCTTCTGAATTTGGCTCTAATCTTTGTTCTAATTCTATTCCTGGTGTTCTGTCTGATGGATTATTAGGATTGCGGCCTATCATTCTCACAATCTGTTTTTCTTCAATAATCATAGGCTCTCTGCCCCCCCCCTTGCATTGTCGTTAATGTCGGACATAATCCGTTTTTATCCCAAACATTCCCCGCAAACCCTAGTCCTGCTTTTTCGTTGTAAATATTCCCTAAACGGATTACTTTTGACATTCAATTACACCCCCCCCCCC
>Ga0233377_1000065_pt1 | contig 72609 bp, 59 predicted proteins | sample ElkDunMinimDraft_6_FD_191540 | JGI IMG/M metagenome (GOLD analysis project Ga0233377, IMG submission 191540) | Fecal eukaryotic communites from dung pellets of Tule Elk in California, USA - Elk Dung E36 | ecosystem: Host-associated > Mammals > Digestive system > Large intestine > Fecal | place...
ATGCGCTTACGACTGACGGCCACCTGGCTTCCAGCCTCTCACGGGGTGACTGGGCATTGGCGTCGGTGGACGTGTTCCTGATCGTCGCAGGCCTGCTTAGCGCCGCTTGTGCCTGGCGTTTCGGCGGAGCAGTGGCGCGGCGCGCTGCAGCGAATCGACCCAATCGAGCTCAGGAGGCGTGAGCGTGCTTTTATTGGCTTTTGCGCTGAGCTACCTAGCGATGTTGGTGCTGTGCTTGAATCGTGCGCGTCACCGCGGCGCGCTGCTACCTGCCAATACGCGTCTGCCAGGCAGGCCGGCGATGTGGTTGTTGGCTTGCTGTTTGTTCGGTGTCGCCCTCTGGCTCTGCGCCCAAAGCCAAGGAGGGCAGATCGGTGTGGTTGTGTGGCTCTGCCTGGTAATGCTGGCAGGCGTGTTGCTGGTTCTGCTGTTGGCATGGCATTCCCGCTTGGCATTGACGATGGCGCCACTACTGATGATTGGTGGGGGGCTGGGATTGCTATAACGCAGCTCGTTGAAGATCACGGCGCCAATGGGAGATCCAAATCGTTCATTTGCTCATTTCTATCCAGCGCCCTTGGAGAGGAGCAGGCCTGTCAGCGAAGAATAGATGACCGCCTAAAGCCAATAGCTTGGGTGTCGGTCAGAATGTGCATGGCGCTCTCCACAGATGCTAATCCTTGTATTTGCAAGATCGTTCCAGCTCACGCTTTGCGCGAGGTTCGGCTTGGGGGTATTCACCATCGCATCGTCGGGCCGGCGTGACTTCTTTCCCGCAAGCCACTAGAATGCTTGCCCATTCTGGGGCCGGAACGCCCGGCTTATGTCTGTGCAACGAGGAAAATCCATGCAAGTTTCTGTTGAAAGCACCTCCGCTCTTGAGCGCCGCATGACCATTGGCGTCCCGGTCGAGCGCATCGAGACCGAAGTCAACAAGCGTCTGCAACAGACCGCCAGCCGTGCCAAGATCCCAGGTTTCCGCCCCGGCAAGGTGCCGATGAGCGTGATTCGCCAGCGCTACGAAGCCGCTGCTCGTCAGGAAGCGCTGGGTGATCTGATCCAGGCCACCTTCTATGAAGCCATTGTCGCTGAGAAGCTGAATCCCGTCGGTTCCCCGGCTGTCGAGCCGAAGGTGTTCGAAAAGGGCAAAGATCTTGAGTATGTCGCCACCTTCGAAGTATTCCCCGAGTTCACAGTCGCCGGTTTCGATTCCATAGAAGTCGAGCGCCAGCAGGCCGAGGTCAGTGACGCGGATGTCGACAACATGCTGGACATCCTGCGCAAGCAGAACACCCGCTACGAAAACGTCGAACGTGCAGCCGAGAATGGCGATCAGTTGAACATCGATTTCGTCGGCAAGATCGACGGCGAAGTATTCGCCGGCGGTTCGGCAAAGGGCACTCAACTGGTGCTGGGGTCGGGTCGCATGATTCCAGGCTTCGAAGACGCGCTGGTTGGCGCAAAGGCGGGTGAAGAGCGCGTAATTACTCCGACCTTCCCGGAGGATTATCAGAATCTGGACCTGGCAGGGAAAACTGCTGAGTTCACTGTTACCGTCAACAGCGTCGCAGCCCCACAGCTGCCGGAGCTGAACGACGAATTCTTCGCACAGTTCGGCATTCAGGAAGGAGGTCTCGAAGGCTTCCGTGCCGAAGTGAAGAAAAACATGGAGCGCGAATTGCGCCAGGCCATCAAGACCAAGGTGAAGAACCAGGTCATGGAAGGGCTGGTCGCTACCAACCCGATCGAAGTCCCCAAGGCGCTGATCGAAAACGAAGTCAATCGTCTGCGGGTGCAGGCCGTTCAGCAGTTCGGTGGCAACATCAAGCCCGAGCAACTGCCGGCCGAGATGTTCCAGGAGCAGGCCAAGCGTCGCGTCCTTCTGGGTCTGATCGTCGCAGAAGTGGTCAAGCAGTTCGAGCTCAAGCCTGATGATGCGCGCGTTCGCGAGCTTATCGAAGAGATGGCTTCTGCGTATCAGGAGCCCGAGCAAGTGGTTTCCTGGTATTACAAAAACGATGAACAGCTGAACGAAGTTCGTTCGGTTGTGCTCGAAGAGCAAGTTGTAGATACTGTTCTGCAGCAGGCCAAGGTGACCGACAAATCGGTCTCTTACGAGGAAGCGGTTAAGCCAGCGGAAGCACCGCAAGCGGCCTGATCTTCGTCAACCGTTCGAGCACATCATTCATAAGCCAGCCTCGTGCTGGCTTATGTATTTGAGGCGTGAAATTAGGGAGTATCGCTGGACATGTCCCGCAATTCATTTATGCAAGCACCGGATATCCAGGCCGCTGGCGGCTTGGTGCCGATGGTCATCGAGCAATCGGCCCGCGGTGAGCGTGCCTACGATATCTATTCCCGTCTTCTCAAGGAGCGGGTGATCTTCATGGTGGGCCAGGTCGAAGACTACATGGCTAACCTGATCGTTGCGCAAATGCTGTTCCTCGAGGCGGAAAACCCCGAGAAGGATATCCATTTGTATATCAACTCCCCGGGCGGTTCTGTAACAGCCGGGATGTCCATCTACGACACCATGCAGTTCATCAAGCCTGACGTGTCGACCATCTGCATCGGCCAGGCCTGCAGCATGGGCGCGCTGTTGTTGACCGGCGGCGCTGCCGGCAAGCGTTACTGCCTGCCGCATTCGCGGATGATGATTCACCAGCCGTTGGGCGGTTTCCAGGGGCAGGCGTCGGATATCGAGATTCATGCACGTGAAATCCTCACCATCCGCGAGCGTCTGAACAAAGTGATGGCTGAGCACACCGGTCAGCCGATGGAAGTGATTGCGCGCGACACCGACCGTGACAACTTCATGAGCGGTGACGAAGCCGTCAAGTACGGACTGATCGACCAGGTTCTGACCCATCGCCAGCTGGCGGTCTAATCGCGCTGGTCTGGCGATATCTGGCTAGTGCATGGGCTTGAAAAAGCCCATGATTGCCTTCATCTTGTGTTTCAAGCCTTCCCGATTGGATCGATCGAATGACTGATACCCGCAACGGCGAGGATTCCGGCAAGCTGCTCTATTGTTCTTTTTGCGGCAAAAGCCAGCATGAAGTTCGCAAATTGATTGCTGGACCCTCGGTCTTTATCTGCGACGAGTGCGTCGACCTGTGCAACGACATCATCCGTGAGGAGGTGCAGGAAGCTCAGGCCGAGAGCAGCGCGCAAAAACTGCCTGCGCCCAAGGAAATCAGCGGCATTCTCGACCAGTACGTCATTGGTCAGGAACGCGCGAAGAAAATCCTCGCGGTAGCTGTTTACAACCATTACAAGCGTTTGAACCAGCGCGACAAAAAAGAAGAAGTCGAGCTGGGCAAGAGCAATATTTTGCTGATCGGGCCTACCGGCTCGGGCAAGACGTTGTTGGCTGAAACGCTGGCGCGACTGCTTAACGTACCGTTTACGATTGCGGACGCGACCACGCTGACCGAGGCCGGTTATGTTGGCGAGGATGTTGAAAACATCATCCAGAAGCTGCTGCAAAAGTGCGATTACGACGTAGAAAAAGCCCAAATGGGCATCGTCTACATCGATGAAATTGACAAGATTTCGCGCAAGTCCGATAACCCGTCGATCACTCGCGACGTCTCGGGAGAAGGCGTGCAGCAGGCGCTGCTCAAACTGATCGAAGGTACGGTTGCATCCGTTCCGCCACAAGGCGGGCGCAAGCATCCCCAGCAGGAGTTCCTGCAGGTCGACACGCGCAACATCCTGTTCATCTGTGGCGGGGCATTCGCGGGCCTGGAGAAGGTCATTCAGGGGCGCTCCACCAAGGGTGGAATTGGTTTCAATGCCGAGGTGCGCAGTAAGGACCATGGCAAGAAAATTGGTGAATCCCTGCGTGTGGTCGAGCCGGATGATCTGGTCAAGTTTGGCTTGATTCCCGAGTTCGTTGGTCGTCTGCCGGTCATTGCGACGCTTGACGAGCTGGACGAAGCAGCACTTATTCAGATTCTTACCGAACCGAAGAATGCGCTGACCAAGCAGTACGCCAAGCTGTTCGAGCTCGAAGGCGTGGACCTGGAGTTCCGTCCGGACGCGCTCAAGGCCGTGGCCGGCCGCGCCCTGGAGCGCAAGACCGGCGCCCGTGGTCTGCGCTCGATTCTGGAAGGGGTTCTCCTGGATACCATGTATGAGATCCCCTCACAGAAAGACGTAAGCAAGGTGGTGATAGACGAGAGTGTGATCGAAGGCACTTCTCAGCCATTGCTGATCTATGAGAACAGCGAGCCGCCCGCCAAGGCTGCGCCTGACGCGTAATTGAAAAGGGGCCTTCGGGCCCCTTTGCATTTTCTCGGTGATCCTTGTTTTTTAAGGATCGCGCCCTCATCTTGTGTCGTCAGGGTGTGTTCCTCCCGTTTCCCGCCGTATGGCCGTCGTAGAGCTGAATTTATGAAGACAACCATCGAATTGCCCCTTTTGCCGCTGCGCGATGTCGTGGTTTACCCGCACATGGTAATTCCGCTGTTCGTTGGGCGTGAGAAATCCATCGAAGCGCTCGAGTCGGCCATGGCTGGCGACAAGCAGATCCTCCTGGTGGCCCAGAAGAACCCAGCGGATGATGATCCTGCTGAGGACGCTCTATACCGCGTGGGTACCGTCGCCACTGTGCTGCAGTTGCTCAAGCTTCCCGACGGAACCGTCAAGGTTCTGGTCGAAGGCGAGCAGCGTGGCGCGATCGAGCAGTTCGTCGAAGCCGAGGGGCACTACCGTGCTGAGGTCGCGCTGATCGACGAGTCTGCATTGGAGCCACGCGAGGCTGAAGTGTTTACCCGCAGCCTGCTTGGGCAATTCGAGCAGTACGTGCAGTTGGGCAAGAAAGTCCCGGCCGAGGTGTTAGCGTCACTGGCCAGCATCGAAGAGCCTGCGCGACTCGTAGACACCATGGCGGCCCATATGGCGCTGAAGATCGAGCAGAAGCAGGAAATCCTTGAGATTACTGAACTGCCCGCGCGTGTGGAGCATGTACTGGCCCTGCTGGATGCGGAAATCGATCTGCTGCAGGTCGAGAAGCGTATTCGTGGTCGCGTCAAGAAGCAGATGGAGCGCAGTCAGCGCGAGTACTACCTGAATGAGCAGATGAAGGCTATTCAGAAAGAACTCGGCGACATCGACGAAGGCCACAACGAGATCGATGAGCTCAAGAAACGCATCGAGAACGCCGGGCTAAGCAAGGACGCCTATGCCAAGGCGACCACCGAGTTGAACAAGCTCAAGCAGATGTCGCCCATGTCGGCCGAAGCTACCGTCGTGCGTACATACATTGACTGGTTGGTTAATGTGCCTTGGAAGGCGGCGAGCAAGGTCCGCCTCGATCTGGCCAAGGCGGAGGAGGTGCTCGACGCTGACCACTACGGCCTCGAGGAGGTGAAGGATCGTATTCTTGAGTACCTTGCCGTGCAGAAGCGGGTCAAAAAGCTCAAGGGGCCGGTGCTTTGCCTGGTCGGTCCGCCCGGTGTCGGCAAGACCTCACTGGCCGAGTCCATCGCTCGTTCGACCAACCGCAAGTTCGTTCGTATGGCTCTGGGCGGGGTGCGTGACGAGGCTGAGATACGTGGCCACCGCCGCACCTATATTGGCTCGATGCCGGGGCGGCTGATCCAGAAAATGAGCAAGGTGGGAGTACGTAACCCGCTATTCCTGCTTGATGAGATCGACAAGATGGGTAACGACATGCGCGGCGATCCCGCGTCGGCGTTACTCGAGGTGCTTGATCCCGAGCAGAACCATAATTTCAACGACCACTACTTGGAGGTTGACTACGATCTGTCGGATGTGATGTTCCTCTGCACCGCCAACTCGATGAACATTCCCGCGCCGCTGCTGGATCGTATGGAGGTGATTCGTCTTCCAGGCTACACGGAGGATGAAAAAATCAACATCGCCATCCGCTACCTGGCGCCGAAGCAGATTCAGGCCAATGGCTTGAAAAAGACCGAGCTGCAGTTCGAGGAGGAGGCGATTCGCGACATCATTCGCTACTACACGCGCGAGGCCGGCGTTCGTAGCCTCGAACGTCAGTTGGCAAAGGTTTGCCGCAAGGTGGTAAAGGAACATGCGTCTGACAAGAACTTCAGTGTTCAGGTGACGCCCGATACGCTGGAGCACTTCCTCGGTGTGCGTAAGTTCCGCTACGGCCTGGCCGAGCAGCAGGACCAGGTCGGACAAGTGACTGGACTGGCCTGGACGCAGGTGGGAGGCGAGTTGTTGACGATCGAGGCCGCTGTGGTGCCAGGCAAGGGGCGTTTGACCAAGACCGGCTCGCTGGGTGACGTTATGGGCGAGTCGATCACAGCAGCGCTGACAGTGGTCCGTAGCCGTGCAGAAAGCCTGGGGTTGGCGGCTGATTTCCATGAGAAGCAGGATATTCACATTCACGTGCCCGAAGGCGCCACTCCTAAGGATGGTCCCAGTGCCGGTATCGGCATGTGTACCGCGCTGGTGTCTGCGCTGACTCACATTCCGGTGCGCGCCGAGGTGGCTATGACCGGCGAAATCACCTTGCGTGGTCAGGTGCTCGCGATTGGCGGTCTGAAGGAAAAGCTGCTCGCGGCTCACCGAGGTGGAATCAAGACGGTGATCATTCCGGAGGAGAACCAGCGAGATCTGAAGGAAATTCCTGAAAATATTAAGCAGGACCTGCAGATTAAACCGGTGAAGTGGATTGACGAAGTCCTGCAAATTGCGCTGCAATACGCGCCGGAGCCCTTGTCTGATGCGGCTCCCGATATTGTTGCAAAGGACGATAAGCGCGAGACTGATTCCAAGGAGCGAATCAGCACGCATTAGGCTTGAAGCGTTGTTGACACCTTTTTGAAGGCCTTGATATAAGACCTCCCTTTGCGTCAACGCGATCTCCGCGGTGCTTTGCTTAAATCTTAAAAAACGAAGAATGACTCAACAGAAATAAGGGGACTTAGAGTGAACAAGTCGGAACTGATCGATGCCATCGCCGCATCTGCTGATATCCCGAAAGCTGTTGCTGGCCGCGCGCTGGACGCAGTAATTGAATCTGTCACTGGTGCCCTGAAGGCTGGTGATTCCGTTGTGCTGGTCGGTTTTGGTACTTTCGCTGTCAAAGAACGCGCCGCTCGCACGGGCCGTAACCCGCAAACTGGCAAGCCGATCAACATTGCTGCCGCCAAGATTCCGGGCTTCAAGGCAGGTAAGGCTCTGAAAGACGCGGTTAACTAAGCGTTTTCCTGATCCCGTCAGCCATCAGCTAACGCTGAACCTGACCTGGTGTGGTTGTCGAACAAAGTAATGCCTGCTGCGTTCTGGCTTGGGGGATAAGCCCAACCGCTCCAAAAGCTCCGAGAAGGCGCATCCCCGGATGCGCCTTTCTTTTTTCCGGTTTCCACCCGTGCTGCAGACACTAAGCGCAGCTGACTCCTGGGGGACGCATGCTTCAGAACATCAGGGACAATTCACAAGGCTGGATTGCCAAAACCATCATCGGCATCATCGTCGTTCTGTTGGCGTTGACGGGGTTCGAGGCGATTTTCAGTTCCTCGGGTAACGCCCGACTCGCGGCTGAGGTCAACGGCGAAGACATCACGCTGGATGAACTCAACCAAGCGGTGAACATGCAGCGGCGGCAGCTGGTGCAGCAGTTGGGAGCGGATTTCGACGCTTCGCTGTTCGATGACAAGATGATGCGCGATTCGGCGCTGGGTGCGCTGATCGATCGGACCTTGCTGCTGCAGGGGGCAAAAAATGCCGATTTCGCATTCTCCCAGACCGCTCTGGATCAACTGATTCTGCAAACCCCTGAGTTTGCTGTAGAGGGCGTGTTCAACCCGGCTCGCTTCGACCAAGTTATCCAGCAGATGGGCTATACGCGGCTGCAGTTCCGTCAGTTGCTTGAGCAAGAAATGCTGATTGGTCAGCTGCGCGCAGGTATCTCCGGTTCCGGCTTCGTCACGGACCAGCAGATCGAGCGTTTTGCTCAGTTGGAAAGGCAAACGCGTGACTTCGCCAGCATTACCGTTGCGGCTGATGCCGATGCGGTGCAGGTCAGCGAAGAAGAGGCCCGCGAATACTACGAAGCCAACAGCGAGCGTTTCCGTACCCCTGAACAAGTCGTACTCGAGTACGTCGAGCTGCACAAGGACGCGTACTTCGACGAGGTGGACGCCTCGGACGAAGCGCTGCAACAACTGTATCAGCAACAGGTGGGCAACCTGGCCGAACAGCGCCGTGCCGCACATATTCTCATCGAGGTAGATGGAACAAGCGACGCCGAGGCAAAAGCCCAGTTGGAAGAAATAGCGGCGCAACTAAAGGCCGGAGGAGATTTTGCTGCTCTTGCCAAGGAGTATTCGGATGATCCCGGTTCGGCCAACGAGGGTGGTGATCTGGGCTATGCCGGGCCGGGCGTTTACGATCCGGCATTCGAAGAGGCGCTCTATGGGCTGGAGGAAGGACAGGTCTCTGCGCCAGTACGCTCCGAGTTCGGTTGGCACCTGATCAAGCTGTTGGGCGTACAGGCACCCGAAGTGCCGAGTTTCGAGAGCATGAAGCCGGAGCTGGTGCGCGAGCTGAAGGCGCAACAGGTTGAACAGCGTTTTGTCGAGGTGACCAAGCAGCTTGAGGATCTGGCTTTCGAGTCCGCTGATCTGGAGCAACCTGCTCAGGAACTTGGCCTGACGGTCAGGAGCACGGAAGCCTTTGGCCGCGAAGGGGGCGAAGGCCTAGCCGCCAATCGACAGGTCATTCAGGCGGCGTTCAGCGATGAAGTGCTGATAGATCGTGACAATAGCAGCGTGATCGAGCTGGACCCCAACACCGTTGTCGTTGTGCGCATCAAGCAGCATCTTGAGCCCGAAGTTCAGGCATTCGATGCGGTGAAGGAAGGCATAGTAGAACAGTTGAAGCGCAGCAAGGCCGCCGAGCAGGCACGTAGCAAGGGTGAGCAATTGCTGGCGACTCTCCGTGATGGGGGTGAGGTTGAAGCACAGTGGCAATCTACGGAAGCGGCAACGCGCGGTCTGGAAGGCGTAGCGCCGTCAGTCCTGCAAGCGGTATTCAGGATGCCCAAGCCTGAGGGTGACAGCTCCACATTCAGTGGCGTTACGCTCCCGTCAGGGGACTACGTGGTGATTCGCCTGGATGGCGTTAGCGAGCCGGAAGGCAAGCTGAATGCCGAACAGAAGCAGAGTTACCGGCGTTTCTTGGCTTCACGCAGTGGCCAGCAGGACTTCGCGGCTTACCGGGAGAAATTGCATGCCGAGGCGGAGATAGAAAAGCTCTAACGGCAAGCAGTGGTCTCGAAGTAAAGAAGCCCCGATCAGTATGCTGATCGGGGCTTCTTATTTTATTGTTGAGCTCGGCAAGGCAATCATTCTTACCCGCAAAAAGAAAAGCCCCGTACAGCTTATGCTGTCGGGGCTTTTTACAGCTGCGGAAGTGTGCCGTTAGTCTTCGATAGCACCCATCGCGGTAGTGTTGAAACCACCGTCGACGTAAAGGATCTCGCCACTGATGCCGGAAGCCAGATCCGAGCAGAGGAACGCGCCGGCGTTGCCGACTTCATCGATGGTCACGTTGCGCCGCAATGGCGTCTGCTTTTCGTTGGCCGCGAGCATTTTACGGAAGCTCTTGATGCCGGATGCTGCGAGTGTCCGGATCGGGCCGGCGGAAACAGCGTTAACTCGAGTACCTTCCGGGCCAAGGCTGCCGGCCAGATAACGCACACCCGACTCCAGGCTGGCCTTAGCCATGCCCATGACGTTGTAGTTGGGCATGGTGCGCTCGGCACCCAGGTAGGAGAGGGTGAGGATGGCGCCGTTGCGGCCTTTCATCATCGGCCGGCCGGCCTTAGCGAGAGCGATTAGGCTATAGGCGCTAATGTCATGCGCGATCCTGAAGCCTTCACGAGTGGTGACCTCGGTGAAGTCGCCATCGAGCTGATCGCCGGGAGCGAAGCCTACCGAGTGCACGATGCCGTCCAGGCCATCCCATTTCTTGCCCAGCTCCTCGAATACCTTGGCGATGTCTTCGTCATTCGCCACGTCGCAGGGGAAGCAAAGTTCCGGACCAGAGCCCCAACCTGCGGCGAATTCTTCGACGCGCCCCTTGAGCTTGTCGTTCTGATAGGTAAAGGCGAGTTCGGCGCCTTCGCGGTGCATGGCCGCGGCAATGCCCGATGCAATCGACAGCTTGCTGGCGACGCCGACGATAAGTACGCGCTTACCGGTGAGAAAACCCATGTGCTTGTCCCTCTTCTGGTTGTTCAGTGGCCGGCGCCAGGAAGGCGGACTCCAGCAACTGCTGTGTATACGGATGTTGCGGCGCGGCGAAGATTGTCTCCGCCGCCCCCTGTTCCACCACCTTACCTTGCTTGATCACCATCATCTGGTGGCTAAGCGCCCGTACTACCGCCAGGTCGTGGCTGATAAACAGGTAGGTCAGGTTGTACTTGGCCTGCAACGAGCGGAGTAGCTCGACGACTTGCCGTTGCACCGTCCTATCCAGCGCGGAAGTCGGCTCGTCCAGCAGGATCAGCTCCGGCTTGAGCACCAACGCCCGCGCGATGGCTATGCGCTGCCGCTGCCCACCAGAAAACTCGTGGGGGTAGCGGTGGCGGCTTTCGGGATCCAGCCCCACTTCCAGCAACGCATCGATGATCGCCTGCGCTTGTTCCTGTGGGGTGCCCATTCCATGGATGCCCAGCCCTTCGCCAATGATCTGGCCCACCGACATGCGTGGGCTCAAACTACCGTAGGGGTCTTGAAACACCACCTGCATCTGCCGGCGCAATGGCCGGATTTTTCGCTGCGACAGATTCTCCAGAGCCTTGCCCTGGAAGCGAATCTCGCCCTTGCTGGATAACAACCGCAAGATGGCGAGCCCCAATGTCGATTTACCCGAACCGCTTTCACCGACGATGCCCAGCGTTTGCCCCTTGGGCAGGCTGAAATCCACCCCGTCCACAGCCTTGATGTGATCGACGGTGCGTCTGAGCAAGCCTTTCTTGATCGGAAACCAGACGCGCAAGTCTTTCACTTCCAGCAATGGCGGGGCGGCTTCGACCGCTACCGGACCTCCGCTGGGCTCGGCACCGAGCAGCTCCTGAGTATAGGGATGCTCTGGCGCACGAAACAGCTGCTCGCAGGATGCCTCTTCGACGACGCGACCACGCTGCATGACACATACGCGATGAGCGATGCGCCTTACCAGATTCAGATCATGGCTGATCAGCAACAATGCCATGCCCAGGCGCTGCTGCAGGTCCTTGAGCAATTCAAGGATCTTTAGCTGCACTGTCACATCGAGCGCCGTAGTCGGTTCGTCGGCGATCAGGAGCTCGGGCTCGTTGGCCAGTGCCATGGCGATCATCACTCGTTGTCGTTGTCCGCCAGACAATTCATGGGGGTAGGCGCGAAGGCGCTTTTGCGGCTCGGGAATGCCAACCATCTCCAGTAGCTCAAGCGTACGTGCCGTGGCAGCACGACCACGCAGCCCTTTGTGAATCTGCAATACCTCGTTGATCTGCGCACCGATGGTGTGCAGCGGATTGAGCGAGGTCATTGGCTCCTGGAATACCATGGCGATCCGATTGCCACGGATACGGCGCATATGTTTCTCGTCGCTGCGCAGCAGATCTTGCCCGGCGTAGGTGATGCTGCCGGCTGGATGTCGAGCCTGCGGGTAGGGCAACAGACGCAGGATGGAATGGGCGGTAACGGATTTGCCCGAACCGCTTTCGCCAACCAGGGCTAAGGTTTCGCCCTTGCGAATATCGAAGCTGACGCCTTCTACCACGCGCTGGGTCTGGTCGCCGTTGACGAATTCCACGCTGAGGTCGCGCACTTCGATCAAATTCTCGGCCATCTTATTTCCTTGGATCGAAGGCATCGCGTGCGGCTTCGCCGATGAACACCAATAGTGTCAACATCACGGCCAGCACGACGAAGGCGCTGATGCCCAACCACGGCGCTTGTAGATTGGATTTGCCTTGAGCGACCAGCTCACCCAGCGACGGCGCTCCCGGAGGCAGGCCGAAACCGAGGAAGTCCAGGGCTGTCAGGGTGCCGATCGCACCAGTGAGAATGAACGGCATGAAGGTCATGGTCGAAACCATCGCGTTAGGCAGGATATGTCGGAACATGATGGTCCCGTTCTGCATGCCGAGCGCGCGCGCTGCACGAACATATTCCAGGTTTCGCCCGCGCAGGAATTCGGCGCGCACCACGTCCACCAGACTCATCCAGGAGAACAGCAGCATGATGCCCAGTAACCACCAGAAGTTGGGCTGTACGAAGCTGGCGAGGATGATCAGCAAGTACAGCACCGGAAGGCCGGACCAGATTTCCAGCACTCGCTGCCCGACCAGGTCCACCCAGCCACCGTAGAAGCCTTGCAATGCGCCAGCGATGACGCCGATTACCGAGCTGATCAGGGTCAGGGTCAGGGCGAACAGCACCGAGATACGGAAGCCGTAGATCACCCGCGCCAACACGTCACGGCCCTGATCATCGGTGCCAAGCCAGTTCTGCCAGGATGGTGGAGCGGGCGCGGGAACCTGCAAGTCGTAGTTAATGCTCGAATAGTCAAAGGGGATTGGTGGCCAGATCATCCAACCGCCTTTCGCTTCGATCAGCTCTTTGATGTAGGGGCTTTTGTAGTTCGCCTGCAGCGGAAATTCGCCGCCAAATGTCGTCTCGGGGTAGCGCTCGAACACCGGGAAGTACCAACCGCCATCAAAGCGCACCACGATGGGTTTGTCGTTGGCGATGAGTTCTGCGCCGAGGCTGATTACAAACAGCGTAAGAAAGATCCAGAGCGACCAGTAGCCGCGTTTGTGTGCCTTGAACAGCGCAAGCCGCCGCTTATTGAGTGGAGTTAGCTGCATCTCAGGCTTCCCTGCTTTCGAAATCGATGCGCGGGTCGACAAGCGTATAAGTCAGATCGCCGATCAGCTTCACCACCAGGCCCAGCAGCGTGAAGAGGAAGAGGGTGCCGAACACCACGGGATAGTCCCGATTGATCGCTGCTTCGAAGCTGAGCAGGCCTAGACCGTCCAGAGAGAAGATCACCTCGATCAGCAGCGAGCCGGTGAAGAACATGCCGATGAAGGCCGAGGGGAAGCCGGCGATGATGATCAGCATGGCGTTGCGGAATACGTGGCCATACAGCACGCGGTTCTTGCTCAAGCCCTTGGCGCGTGCAGTGATAACGTACTGTTTGTTGATTTCATCAAGGAAGCTGTTCTTGGTCAGCAGGGTCAAGGTCGCGAAATTGCCGATCACCAGCGCTGTGACCGGCAACGCCAAGTGCCAGAAGTAGTCAATGAGCTTGCCGGTGAAGCTCAGCTCCTCGAAGTTTGCTGATGTCAGCCCACGCAAGGGAAACCAGTTCCAGTAACTACCGCCAGCAAACAGCACGATCAGTAGGATCGCAAACAGAAATGCCGGGATCGCGTAACCGACGATGATTGCTGAACTGGTCCAGACATCGAAAGCGCTGCCATGCCGTGTCGCCTTGGCAATCCCCAGCGGGATGGACGCTAGGTACATGATCAGCGTGCTCCACAGCCCCAGCGAGATCGATACCGGCATCTTTTCGATGATCAGGTCGGTAACCTTGGCGTCGCGGAAGAAACTCTCGCCGAAATCCAGCCGCAGGTAGTTGCTGAGCATGATCCAGAAGCGCTCGGGCGCGGGTTTGTCGAAACCGTAGAGACGTTCTATTTCGGCCACCAGATCCGGATCCAGCCCTTGCGCACCGCGATAGCTCGTTCCCCCCATGGCCACTTCCGAACCACCGCCACCGATGCGGCTGGTGGCACCCTCGAAACCCTCCAGTTTGGCGATGGCCTGTTCTACCGGTCCACCAGGGGCGGCCTGGATGATGAGGAAGTTGATCAGCAGAATGCCGAACAGGGTCGGAATGATCAGCAGCAGGCGACGAAAGACATAAGCGAGCATGTTTAGCGCTCCGCCGCGTCTGCAGGTTTATCGGTGGGCGTATTGCCAGGCTTTTGCTCGGTGGCCGTGGGCGCCGGGCTGTTCGGTTCGTACCACCAGGTCATTAGGCCGACGTCCGTTTCTGGCGTAGTTTGCGGGTGTGCCAGATGATTCCAATAAGCTACGCGCCAGCTTTTGATATGCCAGTTCGGCACCACGTAATGCCCCCAGAGCAGGACTCGGTCCAGTGCCCGGCTATGGGCGACGAGTTCTTCGCGCGTATCGGAGCTGATCAGCTGATCCACTAGTGTGTCGATTGCCGGATCTTTCAGGCCGATAAAGTTGCGGCTACCGGAGTTGTCGGCGCTGCTTGAGTGCCAATACCCGCGCTGCTCATTTCCGGGCGAACTGGATTGACCAAAGCCGCTGACGATCATGTCGTAGTCTCGTGAGCGCAGACGATTGATGTACTGCGACACATCTACGCGGCGAATTTCCAGCTCGATGCCAAGGTCGGCCAGATTGCGTTTGTAGGGCAGGAGTACGCGTTCGAATTCGGTCTGGGCGAGTAGGAATTCCAGTTTCACTGGCTTTCCGTCAGCATCAAGCATGCGGTCATTCTCGACTCTCCAGCCAGCCTCCGTCAGCAACTGATAGGCGCGGCGCTGCTGATCGCGAATGATGCCATCGCCGCGGGTGACCGGGAGGGAGAAGGGCTTTTCGAACACGTCATCGGGAATTTGGCCGCGTAGCGGTTCGAGAACGGCCAGTTCCTTTCCTTCCGGCAGCCCCGATGAGGCCAGCTCGGAGTTGTCGAAATAACTGCGCGTGCGGATATAGGCGCCATTGAAGAGTTGGCGATTGGTCCATTCGAAATCGAACAGGAGGGACAGCGCCTCCCTTACCCGCACATCGCGGAGTAAGGGTTTTCGGGTGTTGAAGATGAAACCTTGCATGCCCGCCGGATTATGGTTGGCGATTTCTTCTTTGACGAGGCGACCGTTTTTCACCGCTTCGATCTGGTAGGCGGTGGCCCAGTTCTTTGCACTGGTTTCCAGCCAGTAGTCGAAATGGCCGGCCTTGAAAGCCTCCAGCGCTACGGTGTTGTCCCGGTAATAGTCGTATACCAAGCGATCGAAATTATAGAAGCCTCGATTGACCGGCAGATCTTTTCCCCAGTAATCCTCGACCCGCGCGTAGCGGATGGAACGGCCGGGCTGCACCTGCTCGATTCGGTAAGGCCCGCTGCCCAGCGGCGGTTCGAGACTCCCGGAGCTGAATTCACGCTCCGCCCACCAATGCTGAGGCAGCACAGGTAACTGACCGAGGATCAATGGCAGTTCGCGGTTGCCCGCATGCTTGAAATCGAAACGAACCTGGTGGGGGCTTTCGGCAACGACTTTTTCTACGTCGGCGTAATAGGCCCGGTAATGGGGTGCTCCTTCCGCTAGCAGTGTTTCGAAGGTGAAGACGACATCGGAGGCTTTTACAGGCTCACCATCGTGAAAGCGTGCCTCAGGGCGCAGGTAGAAGCGAACCCACTCGTTGTTCGGCCCGACCTCTATCTTCTCCGCGAGCAACCCGTAGACAGTGAACGGTTCGTCCAAGCTATTGGTAGTCAAGGTGTCATAAATCAGGCCGATGTCATCGGCGGCGACCCCCTTGTTGACGAACGGGTTGAGCGAATCGAAGCTGCCGAAACCCGCCTGGCGCAGCGTGCCGCCTTTCGGTGCATCGGGATTGACATAATCGAAATGCTGGAAGTTAGCCGGGTATTTGGGCTCTTCGCCGTAAAGGGTCAGTGCGTGTCGAGGGGCGGCCGTAACCGTTGCGGTCAGGCAAAACAGCAGAAGGCCGGCGTACAGAATAGGTCGCACAATGCGATGAGTCATTGATGCTTCTCCAGGTCCTTCAACCACCATGCATGCAGCCCCAGCGTATAAGGCGGCGTGCTGACATGGGCGAACCGGTTGCGGTACGCCAGACGATGGTCGCCGATGTACCAGTTAGGAATGGTGTAGTGGTTCCATAGCAGCACACGATCGATGGCCCTTGATGCGGCTACCTGTTCGTCACGGGTTTGTGCGGTGAGCAGCTTCCCCAGCAATTCATCGACGATGGGGTTGGCGATGCCAGCATAGTTGCGTCCACCCTTTACATCGACTTGGCTGGAGTGAAAGTAGAGCCATTGCTCGAGCCCAGGGCTCAAACTTTGTCCCAGCGTTGCGAGAATCATGTCGTAATCGTATTGGTCAAGGCGCTGCTTGTACTGGGCGCTATCCACAGTACGCAGATTCGCTATGATCCCGATGCGCGCCAGATTCTCTACATAGGGTTGCAGAATACGCTCCAGGCGAGGGTTCACCAGCAGGATTTCGAAGCGAAGAGGGCGGCCGTTCTTGTCGCTCAGGCCGTTGTCCGAAAAAACCCAGCCCGCTTCAGAAAGCAGGCCAAACGCACGGCGTAGAGTCGCCCGGGGAATTCCGCGGCCATCGGTGCGTGGCAGTTGGAAGGTGTTGGAAAACACCTCCGCTGGCAATTGTTTGCGATAGCGCGAGAGCAACAGCCACTCAGCACCTTCAGGGGTCCCAGTCGCAGTGAAGTCGCTGTTCGGATAGTAGCTTTCGCTACGTCGATAGGCATTGTAGAACAGCGCCCGATTGGTCCACTCGAAGTCGAAGAGCATCCCCAGCGCTTCGCGAACCCGGATATCAGAGAACGTCTCGCGGCGCCCGTTCATGAACAGCGCCTGGGTCTGGGTCGGAATCTGATGCGGGATCTGCGCTCGAATCACATCCCCTCGCTGTACCGCAGGAAACTGATAGCCGTTAGCCCAGTTCTTGGCTTGATGTTCGATATAGAAGTCGAACTCGCCGACTTTGAAGGCTTCGAAGGCCACGGTACTGTCGCGATAGAACTCAACCTCGACGCGGTCGAAATTGTACTTGCCGCGGCTGACTGGCAGATCCGCGCCCCACCAGTTCCTGACACGCTCGAAAACCACTTGCCGGCCCGGCTGCACCTTGCTGATGCGGTAAGGGCCGCTGCCCAGCGGCGGCTCGAAGGTGGTGGCCTTGAAGTCCCTGTCCTTCCAATAGTGCTGTGGCAACACCGGCAGTTCGCTAAGGCGAAGGATTAGAAGCGAATTATTTCCCGTCTCGAACACGAAGCGGATGCGGTGGCGGTTGAGAACATCCACCCGTCGCACGCCTTGCAGGCCCGTTCGATAGCGTGGGTGGCCGTCCTTGAGCAGTAGTTGATAGGAAAAGGCAACATCGTAGGCGGTGATCGGCTTTCCATCGTGAAAGCGTGCAGAATTGCGAAGGTTGAAGACGACCCAGCTGCGGCTGTCGCTGTATTCGATCGATTCGGCGATCAACCCGTAGGCCGAAGAGGGTTCGTCACCAGACGGGTCGTAAACACCGGTGCCCACCATCAAGGGTTCGTTGAGCTCGCTGATGCCATACTGGAAAAAACCAGGCGTGGCGCTGGGGCTGGTGCCTTTGAAGGTGTAGGGGTTTAGGGTGTCGAAGGTGCCGGAAGCCATCAGCCGCACGACGCCGCCCTTAGGCGCATCTGGATTCACCCAATCAAAATGGGTGAAATTTGGTGGATATTTGAGGATGCCGAATTGCGCATAGCCGTGACTCTCACTGATCGCGGCGAGCGCGGGGAAGCTCAGGGTCAGGCAGAACAGTAGTGGTAAGGCGGGTCGCATCAGATGGTGAATCCGATCCAGGGCGCTTTCGGTTTTCGGTCGGGTACAGTAACAGCTTGTATCGACAGGAAAAAGGACGGCCCCACTGGACTGGTATCGCCTTGTTTCCAGCCACGATTGGGCAGAAGAGCGTGCTCCTGGCTTAACCTGCCGATAGAAACTCCATGGCCCGACGCGCCGACAAGTCCAGGAAAGAACAGCCAGGTCAGCGTGGTAGGTACAGTGTGAGTGTCTGCCCCGGTTTTAGTATGGAGCTGTCTTTCGGATTCCAACTGCGCAGGTGATCAATGCCTACGTTGAAGCGCCTGGCTATCTGGTAAAGCGAATCGCCCTTTTTGACCTTGTAGTAGGTCGGAGCTGTGCTGGCCATCGTGTTTTCTGGCGCCGGGCCCTGGAGGAAAAGCGCCTGGCCAACCTTGAGACTGCTACCGGAGAGCTTGTTCCAGCGTTGAAGATCGCGAACTGTCACGTTCTGCGCCTTGGCAATATCCCAGAGATTATCGCCCTGGCGTACGCGGTAGCTCCGTGGTGTTGGTTGGCTGCGGGCGACGGCATGAAGCAAATCGCGTGAGGCGGCGGTATCGGGAGACTCCGGAATGCTTAGCCGTTGGCCGATGCGCAGGCGATCGCCATCGAGTCGGTTGATGTCCCGAATCACCTTGACCGACAGGCGGTGACGATTAGCGACGGAGCTCAGCGTATCACCGGGACGGACCTTATATTCCTTCCAGTTGACCAATTCCTGGGGTTCCATCAGCGCCAAGTTGGCAGCAAGCATCTCCGCCTTGGCGGTGGGTATGAGCAGGTGCTGTGGGCCGTCGAGCGTGATGCGTCGCGTGAAGGCAGGGTTGAGCTGGTAGATCTCGTCTTCGTCCAGCTCCACCAGCGCCGCCACCCGGGCAAGATCCATCTGGTGATTGAGCGCTACGACTTCGAAGTAGGGCTCATTGGCGATGGGGCTGAGGTTGATGCCGTAGGTTTCGGGTGCCTGAATCAACTGCGACAGTGCCAACAGCTTGGGCACGTAATCACGGGTTTCCTTAGGCAGCGGAAGATTCCAGTAGTCGGTAGGCAGGCCCAGCTTCTGGTTGCGCTCGATAGCGCGACTGACGGTGCCTTCGCCGGCGTTGTAGGCCGCCAGTGCCAGCAGCCAATCATCATTGAACAAGCCGTGCAGATACGTCAGGTAGCGCAGTGCGGCTGTAGTTGACGCTGTGATATCTCTGCGGCCGTCATACCAGCGGGTTTGCTGCAGGTTAAAGTGCCGGCCAGTTGAGGGGATAAACTGCCAGAGGCCGACCGCCTGTGCTGGCGAGTAAGCGAAAGGATTGTAGGAACTTTCGATGACTGGGAGCAGCGCCAGCTCGAGCGGCATATCGCGCTCTTCGAGCTGCTCGACAATGTAATGGATGTAAGGCGCGCCGCGCTCGGTGGCCATCTCGATGGAATTGGGGCGGCTCGCAAAAACCAGGCGCTGCTGCTCGATCCGAGGGTTGCTGCCCAGGTGTCCCTGAAGTTTGTAACCATCGCGAACTCGATCCCAGATGTCCTGGTGAGCTTGCGTGGAGGGTTTTTCCATCAGCCACAGGGCCTGCGACGGGCTGGCGAGCGATGGGCTGGAGGCAATCCCGGCGGATTCGGGTACCTGAGTGGCGATGCTTTGGCAGCCAGTCAGCGCGCAGACTATCGCCAGCGTCAGGACCCGGCCAGAGGCTGCCAAGGCGTCTGGAAATGGGCGGTTCGAAGAGTCGGACGGCATTGGCTAGACGTTTTCCCTGGCGCAAAAGTCGGGGGAGTGTAGGAATGCCGTCCGGACGGGTCAAGCAAACGAGCCGGTTTTGGGGATTGGTCGAGGTTCGTCAGAAGCGATCCTTCCAGCCCCGTAGAACGCGAAAGACCGCCTCTGGAGTGTCCAGTCGCGCTTGGCTGTACGCACTTGCTGCAGCCGCCACCGCCGTATCGGTACAGCGCAGAAAAGGGTTGGTGGCCAGCTCCGTACGGATGTCCGACGGCAGCGTGATCTGGTTGGTTTCACGCAGCCGGGCCACTTCTGCCAGCCGATTGGTAACGGCCAGGTTGGATGGCTCCACCGCCTGAGCGAAACGCAAGTTGCTTAGGGTGTATTCATGAGTGCAGTAGACGCTTGTATGGGCTGGCAGCGCGGCTAGGCGCTGCAGTGATCCGAACATCTGTTCGGCCGTGCCTTCGAACAAGCGGCCGCAGCCAGCGGCAAACAGGGTGTCGCCGCTGAGTAGCCACGGCGCTTGCTCGTCGGCATGGAAATAGGCGATATGGCCAAGCGTATGCCCGGGCACCTCGATGACCTCCAGTCGTTGGCCAAGCACTGTGATCTGCTCGCCGTCATTGAGCGCTGTGTCGCGCGCGGGAATGTTTTCGTTCGCCGGGCCGAAAACCCGCGCCCCGGTGGCAGCCTTGAGTTGTTGCACTCCCCCTACGTGGTCGTGATGGTGATGGGTGATGAGGATATCGGTCAGCGTCCAGTCCGGATGGGTAGAGAGCCAGGCGTTGACCGGGGCGCAATCGCCGGGATCGACCACCGCACATTCTTTATGGCTGCCATCCTGCAGCAACCATATGTAGTTGTCGGTAAAGGCGGGCAAAGCATCTATCTTCAACATATCGGCGGTCGCCAAGTCAGTGACAAAAGAGCATCCTAACAGGCCGGTTTAAAAGTTGAACCGATCCGCAACGGTAGTTGAGCAGACCAGACTGATGAATGGAGTCGAGCCATGAATCATGATCGCAGCGTAAAGGCCGATGCTTGCTGGCTGTCGCTGATCAACGAGGCGAATGCCTGGTTCGAAGGCCCGTTGGGCCGGCAACTGCGCAAGCAAGAACGACGGGCAATAAAGGATGAGCTGGATCGTTGCTTCGGCAGCTACCTAGTGCATTACGCGCCTTTTGTCGATGCGCCCATCGACTCGCCGAAGATAAAACGCAGCGTTCGCCTGGGTGCATCGATGCCAGGGGTTGAAATTGTCTGCGAAGAACAATCCTGGCCGCTGACCGAGCATGCCGCCGATGTGGTGGTGGTCCAGCATGGTCTCGACTTCAGCCTGTCACCGCACGCCGTGCTGCGCGAAGCCGCACGCAGCGTAAGGCCCGGCGGGCATCTGCTGGTCGTCGGTATAAATCCCTGGAGCGCTTGGGGCGCGCGTCATTTGCTATCGCGTGAGGTCCTGCGAGAAGCGCATTGCATCCGCCCGAACCGGGTCGGCGACTGGCTCAACCTGCTCGGATTTGCGTTGGAGAAACGACGGTTCGGGTGTTATTGTCCGCCGCTTTCCTCGGCCCGCTGGCAGAAACGCCTGACGCGGCTAGACACGATTGGCGAGCGATTGCAGGCGCCGACAGGCGGTTTTTATCTGCTGGTGGCGCGCAAACTGATGATCGGCTTGCGCCCCTTGCGGCAGGATCGCCGGGAGCGAATGGGCAAGCTGCTGCCAATGCCCGTGGCGAAGATCAGTCGTCGTGATGCTGAATAGAGAAGAGCTGGAAGCCTGATGAGTGAAGAGGCGGTTGAAATCTATACGGACGGTGCCTGTAAGGGTAATCCGGGGCCCGGTGGTTGGGGTGCGTTGCTGGTTTATAAAGGCGTAGAGCGCGAGCTTTGGGGCGGCGAAGCAGAGACGACCAACAACCGGATGGAGCTGATGGCGGCCATCCGGGCACTGGAGGAGCTCAAGCGGCCTTGCCAGGTTCACCTGACCACTGACTCGCAATACGTCATGCAGGGCATCAACGATTGGATGCCCAACTGGAAGAAGCGTGGCTGGAAGACTGCGGCGAAACAGCCGGTGAAGAATGCAGACTTGTGGCGCCAGCTGGATGAGCAGGTCAGTCGCCACCAAGTGACCTGGAAATGGGTGCGTGGTCACGCCGGGCATCCCGGTAACGAGCATGCGGATCTGCTGGCCAATCGCGGAGTGGTGCAGGCCAAGCGGCAGGCCGTTTGAGGCAGCTGCGAGAACTGCTGCGCCAGCCCGAAATCTCCCCCGCTATTCAGGCCTTCCGGCGGGAGGTGCCACTGTCAGACAATTTCAAGATTTCAGAGAGTCAATCACCATGCGTAGCGTCGTACTCGACACCGAAACCACAGGTATGCCGGTCACCGATGGTCACCGGATCATCGAGATTGGCTGCGTGGAGGTCATCGGTCGGAAGCTGACCGGGCGGCATTACCATGTCTATCTGCAACCGGACCGGGAGGTGGATGAAGGTGCCATCGCGGTGCATGGCATCACCAACGAGTTTCTGGTCGATAAGCCTCGTTTTCGCGAAGTGGCCGATGAGTTCTTCGAGTTCATCAAGGGCGCGCAGCTGATCATTCACAACGCCGCGTTCGACATCGGCTTCATCAATAACGAATTCGCACTCCTTGGTCAGCAGGATCGAGCCGACATTGCCGAACACTGTTCAGTGCTCGATACGCTGTTGATGGCCCGCGAACGTCATCCGGGGCAACGCAACAGTCTGGATGCGCTCTGCAAGCGCTACGGCGTCGACAACTCCGGCCGAGAATTGCATGGCGCCTTGCTCGATGCCGAGATCCTGGCGGACGTGTTTCTGACCATGACCGGCGGGCAGACCCATCTCTCCCTGGCGGGCGAGGGTGGGGATGATTCCAATGGTGGACGCCAGCAGCCGAGCGCGATTCGCCGTTTGCCTGCCGATCGCTCGGCTACACGGATCATCCGTGCCAGCGCCGATGAGTTGGCGGCTCATGCGGCGCGCATGAGCGCGATCGAGAAGGCCGCCGGTGCCGCCCCGCTTTGGGTTCAGTTGGAACAGCCCGCAGTACTGGACACCGAGCCTGCCTAAGCCGTGTTAAAAAGGTTTGCTTGGAGCTTGTGCGGGGAGCTTCTACCCTGAAGGCAAGTGCCTTCAGGAGTCCTCCATGTACAAAGACCTGAAATTTCCCATTCTCATCGTTCATCGCGATATTAAGGCAGACACCGTAGCCGGCCAGCGCGTGCGCGAGATTGCTGCCGAGCTTGAACAGGACGGCTTCCTTATTCTGCCCACCGCGAGCGCTAGCGAAGGGCGCATTGTCGCCTCTACCCATCACGGGCTCGCCTGCATTCTGGTCGCGGCCGAAGGGGCCGGCGAAAACCAGCGGCTGCTGCAAGACGTGGTGGGGTTGATCCGCGCGGCGCGGCGCCGAGCGCCACAATTGCCTATCTTTGCGCTTGGCGAGCAGGTCACCATCGAGAATGCGCCCGCCGAGGCCATGGCCGATCTCAACGAGTTACGCGGTTTGCTTTATCTGTTCGAGGACACTGTGCCCTTTTTGGCGCGACAGGTAGCACGGGCGGCGCGAGCCTACCTAGAAGGGTTGCTACCGCCTTTTTTCCGGGCGTTGGTCCGGCACACAGGTGATTCGAACTATTCCTGGCATACACCTGGTCACGGCGGTGGTGTGGCTTTTCGCAAAAGTCCGGTAGGCCAGGCATTTCATCAGTTTTTCGGTGAGAACACCTTGCGTTCCGACCTTTCGGTCTCGGTGCCTGAGCTGGGGTCGCTGCTTGATCATACCGGGCCACTTGCGGCGGCGGAGGCGCGTGCGGCGCGCAATTTCGGCGCGGACCATACCTTCTTCGTAATCAACGGCACCTCAACAGCGAACAAGATCGTCTGGCATTCCATGGTAGCCAGGGATGATCTGGTACTTGTGGACCGCAACTGTCACAAGTCGATCCTGCACTCGATCATCATGACCGGTGCGATTCCGCTCTATCTGACCCCGTCGCGCAACGAACTGGGCATCATCGGGCCGATACCACTGGAAGAGTTTACCCGGGCATCGATCCAGGCAAAGATCGAAGCCAACCCGCTTGCCCGCGGACGACCCGCCAAGGTCAAGCTGGCGGTGATCACCAACTCCACCTATGACGGGCTCTGCTACAACGCCAATCTGATCAAGCGCACCCTGAGCGACAGTGTTGATGTGCTTCACTTCGACGAGGCCTGGTATGCCTATGCGGCCTTCCACGAGTTTTATGACGGGCGCTACGGTATGGACACGCGCGAGCAGGGCCCGCTGGTGTTTACGACGCATTCGACGCATAAGGTGCTTGCCGCTTTCAGCCAGGCGTCAATGATCCACGTGCTCGATAGCCAGACGCGACAGCTTGATCGTGATCGATTCAACGAAGCCTTCATGATGCATATCTCGACGTCACCGCAGTACGGGATCCTGGCGTCGCTGGATGTGGCGTCCGCGATGATGGAGGGGCCGGCTGGTCGATCTTTGATCCAGGAGACCTTCGACGAGGCCTTGAGCTTTCGACGAGCCTTGAACAATCTACGTCAGCACCTCACGGCGGACGACTGGTGGTTCAGTATCTGGCAGCCGCCATTCAGCGATGATCCAGAAGCGCTGGTCACGCGCGACTGGCTACTGGAGCCGGAGGCCGACTGGCACGGTTTCGGTCATCTGGCCGATGATTACGTGCTGCTGGACCCTATCAAGGTCACGCTGGTAACTCCAGGTCTGACGGCAGCTGGCATGTTGAGCGATCGGGGCATCCCGGCTGCTGTGGTCAGCAAGTTCCTCTGGGAACGCGGCCTGGTAGTCGAGAAAACTGGGCTGTACTCGATTCTGGTGCTTTTCTCCATGGGTATCACGAAAGGCAAATGGAGCACGTTGCTTACAGAGTTGTTGGAGTTCAAGCGGCACTACGACAACAACGTCCCGCTATGTGAAGCGCTGCCGGCGGTCGCCAGTGCTGGCGGCGTCACCTATGAAGGCGTTGGCCTGCGCGACCTCTGCGACTCGCTGCACGCCTGTTACCATGAAAACGCCACTGCCAAGGCCATGCGGCGCATGTACACGGCCTTGCCCGAATTGGCGATGAAGCCAGCGGATGCCTACGACAAGCTGGTACGTGGCGAGGTGGAGGCGGTGCCCGTTGAACAGCTCGAGGGGCGTGTCGCCGCGGTCATGCTGGTGCCGTATCCGCCGGGCATACCCCTGATCATGCCGGGTGAGCGATTCACCTCCCAGACCCGTTCGATTGTCGATTACCTTAAGTTCGCCCAACATTTTGCTACGCGTTTTCCTGGCTTCGATGCCGACGTGCATGGCCTGCAGAGCGAAGTCGGCTCGGATGGACCGCGCTATACCGTCGATTGCATCATGAATGGTTAAGGTAGCAGCCCGTCGGTCATGGTGATGGGAGTGGATCATGTGTGAGGCCGTGGTCTACATCACAACGTCATGCAACCACTCTCGGCCACCTGTTGTTATAGTTGCCCCCCCGGTTGCGCACCACTGCGTTTGCGGGCCGTTTACCTTGTGATGCACATTGTTCTTGCTGTTGTCGGGGATGAGAGCGTGACTGAATATCAAGCCTTCCGTGTCGATCTGGCGAATAAGATTGCCCATGTGGCGATCAACCGTCCGGAGAAGGCCAACGCGATGAGCGCCGCTTTCTGGGCCGAGATCATCGACATCTTCCGCTGGATAGACGAAACCGATGAAGTTCGAGTTGTCGTGCTGTCCGGCACCGGCAAGCATTTCTCTTCCGGTATCGACTTGCAGCTGCTGGCCGAAGCCGCAAGCCAGCTCGGTAGCGATGTTGGGCGCAATGCCGAACAGCTACGGCGCAAGATCCTAAGCCTGCAGGCGTCGCTCAATGCCGTAGATCAATGCCGCAAGCCAGTGATCGCAGCCATCCAGGGTTGCTGCGTTGGCGGCGCCATCGATCTGATCTCCGCATGCGACATGCGCTATAGCACTGCCGATGCTCAGTTCTCCATCAAGGAAATCGACATGGGAATGGCTGCAGACGTCGGTACGTTGCAACGGCTGCCGCGAATCATCGGCGATGGCATGATGCGCGAACTCGCATTTACTGGACGTAATGTAAGCGGCGAGGAAGCGCAGGCCATCGGCTTGGTCAACCGCACTTACGTCGACCAGCCGGCATTGATGGAGGGGGTCTTTGCGCTTGCCGAGCAAATTGCGGCGAAGTCTCCGCTGGCCATTCGTGGCACCAAAGAAATGATCCGCTACATGCGTGATCATCGGGTCGATGACGGCTTGGAGTATGTCGCTACTTGGAACGCTGCAATGCTACAGTCTGCCGACCTCAAGGTTGCCATGGCTGCCCACATGACCAAACAGAAACCGGATTTCGCCGACTGATGCATCTTCTAAACGTTGCGCGGGAGGCGCGCTAGGCATGGTTACTGGAGCTACATCACTCAGCCTGGTGCGGGACGAGCTGTTCGCGACCATGGAAGAGGCCGAACAGAGCCTCGAACACTTCATCATCGACAGGAACAATGGTGGCCTGTTGCAGCAGGCGGTCGAGAACCTGAAGCAGGTTCGGGGCACGCTCAAACTTGTCGAACTTACCGGTGCCGAGCTGTTGGCGCAGGAAGTGTTGAATCTGGCTACGGACATTCCCGTCGGCGCGGGCGACGAGCGTGACGCCCAACTTTCTGCCTTGAGCAATGCGCTGTATGTGCTTGGGCGTTATCTGGAAAGCGTCGACGCCAGCCGCCAGGAAATGCCTGAACTGCTGTTGCCGCCGATCAATACCCTTCGTCTTGCCGGTGGCCAGCCGGCCCTGCCGGAGAGTTTCTTTTTCAGCGTACGCCTTGATCAGACCCGTCCGCCGGTTGCCGTGGCTGTACGAGAAGCATCCGTTCGTACAGCCGAAGCCCGTCGCCTGAGGCATATGTACCAAGTTGGGCTGCTTGGCTTCATTCGTGAAGATAATGTATCGGCGAGTCTGAAACTGATGGCTCGAGCATTCGCCCGCCTCGATATTCTTTTTGCTGACGCCCCGGCAGGGCGCCTGTGCTGGATCGGTAGCGCAGCTCTGGAAGCTCAGCTGGACGGGCAGTTGCTGCCTCGCCAGTCGCGAAAACAACTGTTTTCCCGGCTCGATCGCGAACTGCGCCAGCTAATCGGCAACCCCGCCTATGAGCCGCCCCGCAGCCTGCTCAAGGAGTTGCTCTATCTGGTCGCTTTGGCAGAAAGTTCGGGGCCACTGGCCAGTCAGGTGCGCGAGCTTTTTTCGCTGAGCCCGTTGCCGTTCACCGACCATCTCATCGAGGACGAAAGCCAGCGCCTGGCCGGGCCAGGCCAGGCCGTTATGCGCTCCTTGTCATCAGCCATTCGCGAAGAACTCGCCAGCAGCAAGGATCTCCTGGATCTGATCGAGCGGAAAACCGCACCTGCCGAGTCTTATGCCAGCCTGCATAGTCAACTGGGCAAGCTGGCCAAGACCTTGGGAATGGTCGGACTGTCTTCGGCGGCCAGCACGCTTCATGCTCAATTGTCGGTGGTCTCGTCCTGGAGCGGTGAGCAGCCGCCAGAACCCCAGGCGTTATTGAGACTGGCCGATGCGGTGCTTTATGTCGAAAGCATGGTTGCCAGTCTGGAGCGGGGTGAGCGCCGGGATGTACGTGCGCAGGTGGCACAACCTGGTCAGGAGGCCGAGGCTTTCGCTAACCACCAGTTGACCGAAGCCAGCATTGTCGTGCTCGACGAGGCGACTGCAGGCCTCGCCTTGGCCAAACGGGCAATCACCGCGTATCTGGAATCGAACGGTGAAAAACTACACTTGGCCAATGTTCCATTCAGCCTGATGGCGGTGCGCGGCGGGCTTCGCTTCCTTGAACAGGAGCGTGCTGCGGAGCTGATCGGTTCTTGTGCCGATTTCATACAGAAGCAAATGCTCGAAAGTGTGCAGATGCCTTCGGAGCAGATGCTCGAAACCCTCGCCGATGCCTTGACCAGTCTCGAATACTACCTTGAGGGTGGCGCTCTGCTGCGTCGCGACGAGTCGCGGGCCAGTGTGCTCGATCTTGCGAGCGAAAGTGTTCGTGCCCTAGGTATGCCGGTTGCCGCGTGATGAGCCTGCGTTGGCAGCCGGCGATACTCGATCCTTCTAGCAAGAGTGGTTGGGCATTGGTGCACTGCCAGCATGGCTTTCTCATCGATCCTAGCGGTGTGCTGTTTTCCCGCGAGTGGCTCAAACGCCTGGATTTGCCGGTACTGAGCGAACAAGGGCTGGGCTACTTCGACGGTGATGAAGTGTTCCTTCTGGAACTGGCGCATCCGGCCGAGGTGCCAGGCGCGAACTGGCAAGGGCTTCGCCAGTTCATGTTGCAGGATGAAGATACCGACCGCTTTCGCATGCTTGGCTATGCGGCGCAGATCGGTACTTGGGCTAATCAACACCGCTTCTGCGGAAGTTGTGGCCATCCCATGAGGCAACATCGCAGCGAACGAGCCATGCAATGCGAAGCGTGCGGTATCCGCCACTACCCACGCATCTCACCGAGCATGATCGTCCTAGTAACACGTGGGGACGAGTTGCTGCTGGCGCGCTCGCCGCGCTTTGCAGCAGGCGTCTACAGCACGCTGGCTGGATTCGTCGAGCCGGGAGAATCGGCCGAACAGTGCGTGGCGAGAGAAGTGCTCGAGGAAGTTGGCGTGACTATCCACCCGCCACGCTACATCTGCAGCCAGGGCTGGCCTTTCCCGCACTCGCTGATGCTGGGCTATCACGCCGAATACGCTACGGGTGAGATTGTTATGCAACCCGAAGAAATCGAAGACGCGCGCTGGTTTTCCATTCATGCGTTGCCGGGGCTACCGGCGCCCCGGTCGATCGCCCGTTACCTGATCGAGCTTTACCTGGCTCGCCGGTTAGGCCATGCCGAACCAGTGCTGCCAAGCTAGACGCAGGCTCATCGCAAGCACCACCAGTATGAAGATTGGGCGAATGAATCTTGAGCCGCCCTGGATCGCAGTTCTCGCCCCGAGGAACGCGCCGGCCATCAGCGCCAGGCCCATGCCGATTCCCAATACCCAGGCTACGTGCCCGCCAACGATGAAGACCGTCAGTGCGGTGGCATTGCTGACAAAGTTCATGGTGCGCGCGACACCGCTGGCCTTGAGCAGGTCGAGGGGATAAAGCAGCATGCTGCTGATGGTCCAGAATGCCCCGGTGCCAGGCCCGGCGACGCCGTCATAGAAACCCAGCCCCAGACTCTGCAACCATTGCCGGCCTCGGCCAAGCGCCCTTTCGGGGGCGCTTGGCGAGCTGGGCGTGCGGCTGAACAACAAATAAAGGCCACAACCGAAGACCACCAATGGCAACAACTGGTTGAGCCACTCCGCCGGCACTGCTTGGGCCAGCCCCGCGCCCAGTAGAGCGCCCAGAAATGTGCCGATCAGCGCGCGGCGCCATAGTTTTGGCTCGAACAGCCGGCGACGATAGAACGCATAACTGGCCGTCGCCGAACCGAAGGTAGCGCACAGCTTGTTGGTTCCCAGCACCAGGTGTGGCGGCAGCCCCGCTGTGAGCAGCGCGGGTAGCGTCAGCAGGCCGCCGCCACCGGCAATGGCGTCGATGAATCCGGCCAGAAAGGCGACGAGCAAGAGAACCGCCAGTGTGGTGGGCTCAATGGCTATTTCGAGGAATGGCATTTGGATGCTCACAGCATTTTGTAGCTGCGCATGATGCCCGGTTGGTGCCCGAGCCGTCATTAACCCGACATGCTCACCTCACGAGAAATGTCGACTCGTAACCAATGTGCCAAGCCTGTGCTGGCTGCGTTGTTCGGCGCTACGGATAATGCATCGTCGATTTTCAGGGGCGGGATCCATGCAATATTTGGGGTTGGCTGTAGTGATCGCACTGGTTGGGCTGATCATTCTCTGGATTGCGCTGCGCATGTTGTTCGGCGGCCACTGGTTACTGGGTTGGTTGCGAGGGACGATCGGGCTGCTGGTTCTTGCCGGGGCGGCCATCACTGGTCTCATCGCGTGGGATATCTTCAGCTATCGTTCCCTCCCTGAAGGCTCTCCCGTTGCTACGCTGAGCTTCGAGGCCGATGGTGCCCAACGTTATAAGGTCAGGATCGAACAAGGGAAGGAGCTACGATTCGCTACCCTTGAGGGCGACCTCTGGCAGCTAGACGCGCGTATTCTGCGCTGGAAAGGAATCGCTACGCTGATCGGTCTGGAGCCTGGGTACAGGTTGCACAAACTGTCCGGTCGCTACTTGGCGGTTGAGCAACAGGATCAGGCTCGTTACGCTGAGGCTGTTCTGGCACAGAGCCCGCTTGATGCCGATTTCTGGAATTGGTTGCGAACGTGCCAGTGCACCTCTCTTGTGCTCGAGGCTCAGCCGCAGCGGGTGACGTTTATGCCCATCGCTGACGGCGCTTCCTATCGGATCGAAATGAACCCGACCGGTTTACTCGCTTCGCCCGCCAATGCTGCAGCGGAGCAGGTCCTGAAAGGCTGGTGAATGACGTAATTGCACAAAAAAGGGAGCCTTGATGGCTCCTTTTTTGTGCGCCTTCGATCAAGCGAGGTAGCCACCATCCACATTCAGGGAAACGCCGGTGGTATAGCTCGATGCATCGCTAGCCAGGTAGAGCACCGCTCCGGCCATCTCGCTCGGGTCGGCGACCCGATGCAGTGGGATATGCTGCAGCGCTTGCTCGCGGATAGTGTCGTTTTTGACCAGTGCCGACGCGAACTTGGTGTTGGTCAGGCCTGGCAGTAACGCATTGCAGCGAATTCCCAGAGGTGCGCATTCCTTGGCAAACGCCTTGGTCATGTTAATGACCGCAGCCTTGGTGACCGAATAGATGCCCTGGAAATGTCCTGGGGTGACGCCATTGATCGATGCCACATTGATGATGCTACCGCCCCCATGCTCGCGCATCAGCTTGCCGGCCTCCACGGACATGAAGAAATAGCCACGGATATTCACATCTACGGTCTTCTGAAAGGCAGAGGCATCGGTGTCCAGAATGTGGCAGAACTGCGGGTTCGTCGCGGCGTTATTGACCAGGATGTCGAGGCGACCGAACTGATCGCGAATCTGGGCGAAAACGTTCTGAATCTGTTCCAGCTCGCCGATATGGCAAGCGGTTGCGGTGGCTTTGCCGCCCGCTGTATTGATCGCGTCGGCGACCGCTTGGCAGCCATCGATCTTGCGGCTGGATACGATAACGTGGGCCCCTTGCTGCGCCAACAGCTTGGCGATGGCTTCACCGATACCTCGACTGGCACCGGATACGAAGGCGACCTTTCCCTCAAGATCGAACAGGGTGGTTTTGTTCATTAAGTCACTCCCTTTGCCGAGCCGATTACAGCTTCGATTTATTAATGACCTGCAGGCACATTTGCTCGAGCAGGGTGTTCATCCGTACGAACCGGGCAAAGCGCTTGTCCTGCGTCTGTCCGTGGAAATAGCGGTAGTAGATTTGCTGAATAATGGCGGCCAGACGGAACAGGCCGTAGGTGTAGTAGTAGTCGAAATTGTCGATCCGAATACCGGCGCGCTCGGCGTAGTAATCGACAAATTCCTGGCGAGTCAGCATGCCGGGGGCGTGGCTTGGCTGCTTGCGCATCGACTGTACCGGGGCAGGGTCGTCCGCCTCGATCCAGTAGGCGAGGGTGTTGCCCAGATCCATCAGCGGATCGCCAATGGTGGTCATTTCCCAATCCAGCACACCGATGATCTCCATTGGGTTCTCCGGGTTGAGAATGACGTTATCGAAGCGGTAATCGTTGTGCACGATGCCTGGTTTATGGTGATCGGCCGGCATCTTGTCGCGCAGCCACGTTTTCACAGGCTCCCAGGCGGGCGCATCGGCTGTGATGGCGCGCTCGTAACGATCGATCCAGCCATTGATCTGACGCTGGACGTAACCCTCCGGCTTGCCCAGATCACCCAGCCCGCACGCCTGGTAATCGACGTTATGCAGGTCGACGAACTTTTCGATAAAGCTCTTGCACAGGGCACTGGTCTGTGTCGGCGTGAAATCGAGTTCCGCGGGGATATCCTCGCGCAGGATGATGCCGCGCACCCGCTCCATGACATAGAACTCGGCGCCGACAAGGGTTTCATCCGTGCAATAGGCGTAGGCCTTGGGGCAGTAGGGAAAACCGGCGTTGAGCTGATTGAGAATGCGATACTCCCGGCCCATGTCATGCGCTGATTTCGCCTTGTGACCAAAAGGGGGGCGGCGCAGGACAAGTTCTCGATTGGGGTACTCCAACAGATAAGTCAGGTTGGATGCGCCGCCTGGGAACTGTGAGATGCGCGGAACCCCTTCGAGGCCGGCAATCTGCGCCTTGAGGAACTGATCGATGACATCGAGAGGCAACTCCTCGCCTTCACGAATGCGGCTGGTCTGATCTGTCAGCGCCATGCTTAACCCTTATAGTTATGATTGATGCCCGGCCTGACGGCGCTCGGGGCAGCAGTCGCCCGATGGTGGCTTGCCGTAATCTAATGCCGAGGCAGGCGCATCACCAAGCAACTGCGGCCTTTATAGGCTAGGGTGTTGCCGGTTGATCAGGTTGCCTGATGCAGGCGCTGGGCAAACGCAGGGCAAAAAAAACCGAAGCCAAGGGCTTCGGTTTTATTCTCGCTACGATCAGGCCGGGAACAGCTCACTGAGCTTCAGTGCCAGCATCATGTCGCCTTCGGCGCGCAGCTTGCCGGCCATGAATGCTTGCATGCCATCGGTTTCACCGCTGATCACGCCCTGCATGGTTTCACTGTCCATGATAAGCGTGACGTTGGCGTCGGCCGATTCGCCTTGTTTGAAGTCGCAGGTGCCATCCTTGACGATCAGATAGTAGTTTTCAGCGTCAGTGATGTTGAATTGGAAAACCAGATCCAGGCCGGCGGCAGCGCTGGGGTTGAACTTGGACTTCATGCCCTGAATGGTTTCGGCCACATTGCTCATAGAAGTATTCCTTTTGTCATCGACGGATAGCGCAGCCAAGGCCGCAGTTGGATTGAAACTCATCGGAAGGTGATGAGTTCCGGATTTTTCAACAGTTCAAGGTGCGCATGGCTATTGAAAGAAGCCAATGCAATCTCATGGTCCCGGAATTTCAGCTGGCTGAGCGATGTATTGACGATCTGCCAGTTCATCTCGAATGCCTTGATCGGCGGAAGTTCGAGGACCCGTTGAAGCAGGGCGGTTATGGTCCCGCCCGATGTGAAGATCGCGACGCGGTCTTTCTTGCCTGCTTGGCTTAGTAAACGCTCAAGTCCTAGCCAGACCCGGTCGACGAATACCTGCCAGCTTTCCAGGCCTTGCTTCTCGTGGTGTCCGGAAACCCAGCGCTGAATGACGTACCTGAACAGCCGCTGGAACTCGCGGCGGTGGTCTGCCGCATTGCGGAATATGTGAAGCGCTTCGGGCTCAATCTGAAGTAACTCCGGCAGGTGTGCCTGGATCACCGCTTCGGCCTCGAACTCATTGAAGGCAAGGTCAATCTCGATGGGCGGCTGACGCAGATCGCCAAGATCGGAGATACGCTGCAGCGTCGCGCGGGCAGTATCCTGCTGACGGTCCATGGCTCCGCTGATACAGCGATCGAACTGAATGCCCAGCTGTGCCAGGTAGTCGCCCAGGAACACAGATTGGCGGTAGCCGAGCGGCGATAGCACATCATAGTTTTCGGTGCCGAAAGAGGCCTGACCATGTCTGATCAGGTAGATGCTACCCATGTACAGCTCCGGTCTTATTTTTGCGCGAGGGTAGGGTGATCACCAAAGGGTGTCAATGTTAAATCATACGGTTGTTTGAATTCGCTTGTGCTGGCTCCGGTCGACAGGCAGCCGGTATGCTAGATCGCTATCGCCATTCTTTGAGATTGGCGGAATCTGTCTTTAGGAGGGTGTGTGGAATTTCTGGCTGACTATGCGAGTTTTCTGGCCAAGACGGTCACGCTGGTGGTTGCCATCTTGGTGGTGCTGATCGCGATTGCCTCGTTGCGTCGTGGTCGAGGCAAGCAATCGGGCGGCCACTTGGAAGTGCACAAACTTAACGACTTCTACAAATCCATGCGTGAACGCCTTGAACAATCGGTCCTGGAAAAGGATCAATTGAAAGCCCAACGCAAGCGTGAGGCGAAGGCCGCCAAACAGGCGAAGAAGGACGCTGATGCTCGCCCCCGGGTCTTCGTGCTTGATTTCGATGGTGACATAAAAGCTTCGGCCGTGGAGAACATGCGTCATGAAATCACCGCCTTGCTGACCTTGGCGACGCCTCGGGACGAGGTGGTACTGCGGCTGGAAAGCGGGGGAGGCATGGTGCATGGTTATGGGTTGGCGGCATCCCAACTGGTGCGTATTCGCGAAGCTGGCGTCCCGCTGACTGTATGTGTCGACAAGGTGGCCGCCAGCGGCGGTTACATGATGGCCTGCATCGGTGAGAAAATCCTCTGTGCACCCTTCGCTATTCTTGGCTCCATCGGTGTGGTGGCGCAGCTGCCCAATGTCCATAAATTGCTCAAGAAGCATGACGTTGAGTTCGAGGTGCTGACAGCGGGCGAGTACAAGCGCACCTTGACTGTCTTTGGTGAGAACACCGAGAAGGGCAGGGAGAAGTTCCAGGAAGACCTGGAAACCACCCACGAGCTGTTCAAGAACTTCGTCGCACGTTATCGCCAACAGTTGTCGATAGACGAGGTGGCCACAGGCGAGGTTTGGCTAGGTCTCTCCGCGCTAGGCAAGCAGTTGGTGGATGAGATCAGGACCAGCGATGAGTATCTCGCCGAGCGCGCGCGCGACGCCGATCTGTTCCACCTGCACTATGCACACAAGAAAAGTCTTCCCGAGCGATTCGGTATGGCGGCCAGCGCCACTGTGGAGCATGGACTTCTGAAGGGCTGGAGCCGATTGAATGAACAACGATTCTGGCAATAAGGAGTACGGCATGGGTAGCTTCAAGGCATTGCAAACCAGTGAAAACGCAGACGGTAGGTTCGAAACGCGTTTGGTGCAGCGCGATATCAAAGACCTGCCTGTCGGAGAGGTGTTGATCCGGGTGCGCTACTCCTCGCTGAATTACAAAGATGCGTTATCAGCCAGCGGCAACCGTGGCGTGACGCGCCATTTTCCCCATACGCCGGGCATCGATGCGGCCGGTACCGTTGCGGAATCTAGCGTATCCGAGTTTGTCGAGGGCGATGAGGTCATAGTCACTGGCTATGACCTTGGAATGAATACGGCCGGAGGCTTCGGTCAGTACATCCGGGTGCCCGCGGCATGGGTGATCAAGCGACCTGCCGGATTGTCCTTGCGCGATGCCATGGTGTTGGGAACTGCAGGCCTGACGGCCGCTCTTTGCGTAGACAAGCTGGAGCAGGCAGGGCTTGAACCAGGAAACGATCCAGTGCTGGTCACGGGGGCGACGGGAGGTGTTGGCAGCATTGCCGTAGCGCTGCTGGCGAGCCTCGGTTACAACGTTGCTGCGGTCACCGGCAAAGTCGACCAAGCGGCATTTCTGACCAAGCTTGGGGCCACACAGATCGTCGAGCGTAGTGCGCTGCAAGCTGGTACGGAAAAGCCGATCCTCAGGGAACAATGGGCCGGGGCGGTAGATACTGTCGGCGGAGAGATACTGTTCAACGTCGTCAAATCGCTTAAGCGGGGGGCAAGCGTCGCGTGCTGTGGGTTGACGGCCGGAACCAACTTCCAGGCCAACGTGCTTCCCTTCATTCTGCGTGGTGTCAACCTGTTGGGGGTTGACTCGGTGGAAATCCCGCTGATTACCAAGGCCTCCATGTGGGACAAACTCTCGCTGCAGTGGAAGATCAACAATCTGGCCGAGCTTGCTGAGGAAATCTCGCTGCATGAGCTGCCAGACGCGATCGAGCGAATTCTCGCAGGACGCCAGGTCGGACGCGTGCTGGTGCGCCTGGACTGATTCCGTCATGCCCTCTGGAGCGCCGTCAGCTTCGTAGCAGAAGCAATTTCCTGCATTGTTCGCTGATGACACTGAAAGCACACCGCAGGAAATTGCAGTTGAAGAGCCCTCGGCTCAAGGTGCGTTTTCAGCGTGCCAAGCGTCCATGAGGCCGCAACGGGCGGCCAGGAACTTCTGGCTGTGTCGACAGGTGCGACAGCTCCATCACAGTTGTTGGCACTAGCAGAGCGAGATGTTGTCTTCTTCGTTAGCTGATCCGAAAGCGCTGCACTATTGAATATGAATGAGGAGAGCCCTATGTGGACCAAACCTACTTTTACTGATCTGCGCCTTGGCTTTGAAGTTACCCTGTATTTTGCCAATCGCTAGGCACGTGCCTCGGTTTTGACCAAGGCATTTGCTCGTCATTGCCTGACTCGCTGGCCGTTACCATCGCCAATCATATCGCTGCGCCCGAGCCGTATTGATGCGGGCGTGATAAAAGAGTTGAATGTGGTGTCGTTTTGCCACAATTTAGGACTGCATTGGGTGACACGCCCAGTTCTTTGGTAAGGTTTGGCCTTTACAGAGCGAGCAGTCAGCAGCTTTGACTTAGCATTACGAGGTGTCTGCTTGATTAGGGTGCTGGTGGTCGACGACCACGATTTGGTGCGCACAGGCATTTCCCGGATGTTGGCCGACGTCGACGGGCTACAGGTGATCGGGCAGGCTGAATCGGGGGAAACGGCTATCAGGAAGGCGCGGGAGCTCAAACCCGATGTCGTGCTGATGGATGTAAAAATGCCTGGTATAGGTGGCCTCGAAGCAACTCGCAAGCTATTGCGTAGTTACCCCGATATCAAGGTCATCGCCGTGACCATCTGCGAAGAAGATCCGTTCCCGACCCGCCTGTTGCAGGCTGGTGCGGCCGGCTATCTAACCAAGGGTGCCGCACTGGAGGAAATGATCCAAGCCATCCGTATGGTTTTTGCCGGGCAGCGTTACATCAGTCCGCAGATCGCTCAGCATCTTGCCCTCAAGGCTTTTCAGCCACAAGCCAATGGCTCGCCCTTCGATCTGCTCTCCGAGCGGGAAATCCAGATCGCGCTGATGATCGCGAACTGTCAGAAGGTACAGACGATTTCCGACAAGCTTTGCCTGTCGCCCAAAACGGTCAACACCTATCGTTACCGCATCTACGAGAAACTTACGATCACCAGTGATGTAGAGCTGGCGTTGTTGGCGGTTCGCCACGGTATGGTCGATACCATCAACTGATGAGCACCTTCGATTCTGCAGCCTTCCTGGCTTCCTGTACTGGCCGGCCGGGTGTGTATCGGATGTTCGACGCGCAAGCCAAGCTTCTTTATGTTGGTAAAGCGAAGAACCTGAAAAAGCGCCTGGCCAGTTATTTTCGCGGGGTGGGATTGGCACCAAAAACGGCGGCATTGGTGGCCAAAATCGCCCAGGTGGAGATCACCATCACGGCGAACGAAACCGAAGCGCTGCTGCTTGAGCAGACACTGATCAAGCAATGGCGACCGCCGTATAACATTCTGCTTCGCGACGACAAATCCTATCCTTACGTCTTCCTTTCCAGCGGTGATTTTCCACGGCTGAGTATTCATCGTGGTTCCAAGAAAGAGCCAGGACGTTATTTTGGTCCCTATCCAAGTGCCGGTGCCATTCGCGAGAGCCTCGGGTTGCTGCAAAAGGCGTTCTTCGTCCGCCAGTGCGAGGACAGCTTCTTCAGAAACCGTACCCGACCGTGTTTGCAGTACCAGATCAAGCGATGCAAGGCACCCTGTGTGGCGCTGGTAGATCGTCAGGAGTACGCCGAGGATGTACGCCATTCCGTGATGTTTCTCGAGGGGCGTAGCAACGCCCTAACCCAGGAACTATCGAAAAGTATGGAAGAGGCGGCGATGTCTTTGAACTTCGAGCGTGCCGCAGAGATTCGTGACCAAATCGCGTTGCTGCGTCGCGTGCAAGACCAGCAGAGCATGGAAGGCGGCACTGGTAACGTGGACGTGGTATCGGCAACGGTCAGCCCTGGTGGCGCCTGCGTGCACTTGATCACGGTGCGCGGGGGGCGCGTGCTAGGCAGTAAGAACTTCTTCCCTCAGGTGGCGATCGAGGAAAGCGTCAGCGATGTCTTGCAAGCTTTTCTGGAACAATACTATCTCGGCTCCTCGGAGCGGGATTTGCCAGGCGAATTGATCGTCAATGCCATTCACGAGGATTTCGAGACATTGATCAAAGCCATCGTTGAGCTGCGCGGCGTGGAGTTGAGCATCACTCATCGCGTGCGGGGCACTCGTGCAAGATGGCAGCAACTTGCGCTCACCAATGCCGAGCAAGCGCTGGCGGCCCGACTGGCTAACCGCCAGCACCTGGCCGCACGTTTCCAGGCGCTGGCGGATGCCTTGGAACTGGACGAGCCGCCGAGGCGGCTGGAGTGTTTCGATATCAGCCATTCCAGTGGCGAGGCGACGGTCGCATCTTGCGTCGTGTTCGGCCCTGAAGGGCCACTAAAATCCGACTATCGCCGCTACAATATTGAAGGCGTAACGGCTGGCGATGATTACGCGGCCATGCGCCAGGCTCTTTCACGCCGTTTCAAAAAAGTCGCAGAGGGCGAGGGCAAGCTGCCAGACGTGCTGTTGGTTGATGGAGGCAAAGGGCAGCTCAACATGGCCCGCGAGGTGCTTCAGGAACTTGCCGTGCCAGACTTGATCCTACTCGGCGTTGCCAAAGGTGTGACGCGCAAGCCAGGATTGGAAACGCTGTACCTCAACGATGCTGAGCACGAGTTCACTTTGCCAGGCGATTCGCCGGCGTTGCATTTGATCCAGCAGGTGCGTGATGAGGCACACCGATTTGCTATCACGGGCCATCGGGCACGCCGCGGCAAGGCGAGAACGACCTCGACCCTGGAGGACGTGCCTGGGATAGGGCCAAAACGTCGGCGTGAATTGCTCAAACACTTTGGTGGATTGCAGGAACTGTCCCGAGCGAGTCTCGAGGAAATTTCCAAGGCACCCGGTATCAACAAAAAGCTCGCCGAGTCGATTTATGCGGCGCTGCACTCTGAGTAGAATCACTCCTTAAATTGACGGATCAGTAGTATCGATGAATATACCCAACCTGCTCACGGTGCTCCGTGTCCTGCTGATTCCGATCATTGTCCTGCTGTTTTATCTGCCTTTCGCTTGGAGCTATCTGGCCGCGAGCGCTGTATTTACCATCGCTGCGGTTACCGATTGGCTTGATGGCTACCTGGCTAGGCGCCTTGAACAAGGCACGCCATTTGGCGCTTTTCTAGACCCGGTGGCAGACAAACTGATGGTGGCGGTAGCGCTTGTGCTACTGGTCGAGGAGCATGCCAACCTGTGGCTGACCTTGCCCGCGGCGATCATCATTGGCCGGGAAATCGTAGTGTCGGCTTTGCGCGAATGGATGGCCGAGCTGGGGGCGCGAGCTCAAGTCGCGGTATCCAATTTGGGCAAATGGAAAACAGCTGCACAGATGGTGGCGTTGGTTATCCTGCTGGCCAATCCGCCAATGCTGAACGTTTGGGTCGGACTGGGCTATGGGTTGTTGATCGTGGCGGCGGGTTTGACGCTCTGGTCCATGATTAATTACTTGATGGCCGCCTGGCCTCATCTCAGCGCCACGGAAAAGAAATAAAACTTTTTTTAATCAAAGGCTTGACGCGACGTCACGAAGATATAAAATGGCGCCCGTCACCAAGACGATGCGGGAATAGCTCAGTTGGTAGAGCACGACCTTGCCAAGGTCGGGGTCGCGAGTTCGAGTCTCGTTTCCCGCTCCAGTTTGTTGACGATGACGCCGCCGCTGTTTGCGGCGTTATCGTTTGAGGCCGGTTGGCAGAGTGGTTATGCAGCGGATTGCAAATCCGTGTACGCCGGTTCGATTCCGACATCGGCCTCCAGTGTTGAAAAAACCCGCAAGTTAACGCTTGCGGGTTTTTTTTCGGGTTCAGCACTGTGATCGTTAGCAAATCAGGCGTTGCGCTCGGGCTCTCGTTGTTATGTCACTCGTTCGGGTTGCGTGAGCCCGGACGGCTGGTTATAGTCCTGCGCCGCGCAGCATTGCTTGCAGCGCTTTTCATCCTGCCCGGATGGCGAAACTGGTAGACGCAAGGGACTTAAAATCCCTCATCCGAAAGGGTATGCGGGTTCGATTCCCGCTCCGGGCACCATCATCTATTCGGGTAGCGAAACTCCGTCCTATTGGTTTTTCCGCAGACATCCGAATCACCTCCGCGACGCTCCAGTTCCGGCAAAGCCCGTCATCTATCTGCTCCGGCAGTTAGGATGTCAATTGTCAGCTACAGCGACAGTCGATTCATGGGGCAGGCTTCGAGGATGATGCCGTGAGTTTTCGACAAGGGTTCGTTCTGACCCGCCATTGGCGCGATACGCCGGCGGGTACGCAAGTTGAGTTCTGGCTGGCGACCGATACCGGGCCGCAACGAATCCGTGTGCCATATCAAACCTCCGTGGCCTTCATACCGGCGCAACAGCGGCAGCAGGTCGAGTTGCTGCTGCGTGATCAACAAGGCATAGAGTTGCGCCATCTGAATCTTTCCGATTTCAAGCACCGCAACGTGCTGGGGCTGTATTGCCAGCAATACAGCCAGCTTCGCTACCTCGACAAGCGCTTACGAACAGCAGGCATAGCCGTCTACGAAGCAGATATCCGTCCGCCGGAGCGGTATCTGATGGAGCGTTTCGTCACCGCGCCGGTATGGTTTGATGGCCTCGCCAATGCTGACGGGAGCTTGCAAGACGCACGGATGAAGCCGGCACCAGACTATCGGCCGCGGCTGAAGCTGGTATCACTTGATATAGAGACTGATGCCCGTGGGGCGCTGTATTCCATAGGGCTGGAAGGCTGCGGCGAGCGCCAGGTCTATATGCTTGGGCCAAAGAACGGCAACGCTGCGGCGCTTGATTTCAAACTCGACTATTGCGATAGCCGCAAACAGCTGATCGAGCGATTGAACGAATGGCTTGCCCAATATGACCCGGACGCGATCATCGGCTGGAATCTGGTGCAGTTTGACCTGCGTATCCTGCGTGACCACGCTGAACGGGTGCAGGTGCCGCTGCGCCTGGGACGCGCTGGCGAGGAAATGGAATGGCGCGAACATGGTGGCCGCGGTCATCATTTCTTCGCCGCGGCGGCGGGGCGCCTGATCATTGATGGCATCGAGGCGTTGCGCTCCGCCACCTGGAGCTTTCCTTCGTTCAGCCTGGAAAACGTCGCACAGACCTTGCTTGGCGAGGGCAAGGCGATCAGTACGCCTTACCAGCGCATGGATGAGATCAACCGCATGTTCGCCGAGGACAAACCCGCTCTTGCGTATTACAACCTCAAGGACTGCGAGCTGGTTACCCGTATATTCGAGAAAACCGAGCTACTGACCTTTCTACTTGAGCGGGCCTCGGTGACAGGCTTGCCGGCTGATCGCAGCGGTGGTTCGGTGGCGGCTTTCGAGCACTTATACATCCCGCTGATGCACCGCCAAGGTTTCGTCGCGCCCAATCTCGGTGAGCGGCCGCCTGAGGCAAGCCCAGGTGGCTTTGTGATGGATTCCCGTCCAGGGCTGTATGACTCGGTGCTGGTATTGGACTACAAGAGTCTCTATCCATCGATCATCCGCACCTTCCTGATCGATCCTGTAGGTCTCGTCGAGGGCCTGCACGAGCCAGACCAAAGTACGTCAGTGCCGGGCTTTCGGGGTGCACGGTTTTCCCGTGTTCGGCATTGCCTGCCGTCGATTGTCGAGCGTGTCTGGCAGGGGCGGGAATCGGCCAAGCGTGAACACAACAAGCCGCTTTCGCAGGCGTTGAAGATCATCATGAACGCCTTCTACGGAGTGCTTGGCTCAAGCGGCTGCCGCTTCTTCGATCCACGTCTGGCTTCGTCAATCACCTTGCGTGGCCATGAGATCATGCGCCGTACCCGAGAGTTGATCGAAGCACGGGGCTACGAGGTGATCTACGGAGATACGGATTCGACGTTCGTCTGGCTCGGTCAACCCCACGATGACGCAGCCGCTGCCGAGATTGGCCGCCAGCTCGCCCAAGGCATCAACGAATGGTGGCGTGACCATCTGCAGGCCGAGCTCGGTCTGGAGAGCGCGCTGGAACTACAGTTCGAGACTCATTTCCGTCGTTTCCTGATGCCCAGGATTCGCGGCGCAGAGGAGGGCAGCAAGAAGCGTTATGCCGGCCTGGTCACCCGCCCTGACGGCACTGACGGCTTGCATTTCCGTGGTTTGGAGACGGTGCGTACCGATTGGTCCCCACTGGCGCAGCAGTTCCAGCAGAAACTCTATGAGCGCATTTTCAAGCGCCAGCCGTATCAGGACTTCGTGCGGGACTACGTGCGCAGAACCCTCAGCGGCGAGCTGGATGATTTGCTGATCTATCGCAAGCGCCTTCGCAGGCGCTTGGATGACTACCAGCGCAATGTCCCACCCCAGGTGCGCGCGGCGCGGATGGCTGATCAATACAACGACAAGCACGGGCGGCCGCGTCAATACCAGAACGGCGGCTGGATCCAATACCTGATCACCACAGCCGGGCCGGAGCCGCTGGAAGTGCGGTGCGCCGCCATTGACTACGACCATTACATCAGCCGCCAGTTAAAACCAGTGGCGGATGCGATTCTGCCTTTTGTGGGCGATGACTTCGCCAGATTGATCGACGGGCAGCTCGGTTTGTTCTGAGGTGGATCTTTATGCTGCTCTGCTAGGGTATGGAGTCCAACATATCTTGTGCTTGGCCAAGCACCTGCACCGATTGTGCATGGTCGCCGGCCTTGTGCAGACGTTCGCCTTCGGCGCGAAGCTTCTGGACCTGCGCAAGCAGGGCCGGGTCCTCGGGCGGGTTGCTCGCCAGGCGTTTGTCGATCTTCGCCATGTCCATGGGGCAATGCATGGCCCACAGCGGGGCGCTGGCTAGGGCGGCTACGAGGAGAAGTACGGTGCGTCGCATGATGATTTCCTCCGGAATTGAGCCTTCGGAGTATAGAAGTCGTCCGCGTATGCGCACTGATCATTGATGGAAGGTGAGTCGCTTTGATCAAGATAGTTATCGTACAACTGCTGGGCTATGATAGGCCCGTAGTTTTTCTAAGAGATAGAGATTCGTATGGATGACCAGACCGCTCAGCCTCGCGCCCGCCGCAAGCACCGTAGCCTCGCCCAGGAGTTGGTTACCGACCTGTCGCAGCAGATTCGGGACGGGCTGATCAAGCGAGGCGAGAAGCTGCCTACCGAGTCGGCGATCATGCAGGCGCAGGGCGTCAGTCGCACGGTCGTTCGTGAGGCGATTTCACGGCTGCAGGCATCCGGGTTGGTGGAAACGCGTCATGGCATAGGGACCTTTGTGCTCGATATGCCCAATACCACCGGTTTACGAATCGACCCCGCAACCATAGGCACGTTGCGTGACCTGCTGGCAATCATGGAACTGCGTATCAGCCTTGAAGTTGAATCTGCTGGCCTGGCGGCACAGCGGCGGTCGCCTGAACAGCTGGCCGGTATGCGCAATTTCCTCGATCAGCTGAACGAAAGCATGGCGCACTCCAGCGAGGCTTCAAGTTCCGATTTCCAGTTTCATCTGCAGATCGCACAGGCCACGGGGAACCGCTATTTCACCGACATCATGAATCATCTTGGCACGGCACTCATTCCTCGTAGCAGAGTCAATTCCGCCCGACTTGCCCATGATGATCAGCAGCAGTACCAGCTGCGGCTGTGTCGAGAGCACGAGCAAATCTACGATGCGATTGCTCGGCAGGATCCTGAGTCGGCCCGCGCTGCCATGCGTTTGCACCTTACCAACAGCCGTGAGCGGTTGCGCCAGGCCCATGAGCAAGCAGAGTTGCAGGATTAACAGCTGTCCGGCCAGGAACGGTAATTAAAAGGCCCTTGGATCTTCCCGGTCCGAGGGCCTTTTTATACATGCAGGTTATCCCTGCCGGCGATAGGTCAGCAGCACGATCCCTGTGACCACGATCGCCCCCCCAAGAAGCTGCCCGGCGCTGAGCATCTGATCCAGTGCGACCCAGCCCATCAGCAACGTCGCCAGCGGCTCAATGTTCATTACGGGCGCGTTGCGTGGCATGTCCAGGCGCGGCGCGGAAATGAACAGTACGGTGAAGCCGGTGCAATACAGGATCGTCAGGGTGCCTAGGGCCAACCACCCGGTCTGGCTAGCCGGCAGATTCAGTCCGCCGGGTATGGCGCCGCTGATACCTGCAATGTTCATGCTGCTGAATACGATCAGAATGGTCAGCAGGCTGCGCACCGAGCCGCGGACCCCGGACAGCTTGTGATCGGTGATCCACAGCGCGCAGGCAAAGGCGGTCGCGGCGCAGAATGCCAGCAGCACTCCTGTCAGCCATTCCGGTCCGCCAGTATCGTCATTACCCAAACGTGTCGGAACATCCAGAACGAACACCAGCCCGATCAGGATCACACCCATCAAAATTGCGGTGCGAGCACTCGGGCGCGAACCGCCCAAGGCCCAAGTCAGCAAGGCCAGCAGAATCGGGAAGACATTCGCCACGAGCAGCGCTATCGCTACAGGAATACGCGCCACGGCGGAATACAGGCACAGGCTCTGGGTCGCGATCAGCAGGCCGAGCAGCAGTTGCCAGCGCCACGCACCGGGTGCCAGACGGATGCTTTGGCGCTGCCAGAATACCAGGGCGGCGAGCACCAGCAGCGTGCCGCCGGAGCGCATCAGGATCGCCAGCAGCACGCCGGCGCCGTCATCGAAGGCCACCCGTGCTGCTACATGGTTGCCGGCGAATGCGCAGCCCATGCAGAGCAGTATCAGAACGGCGAGATGCCGAGGGAAGCTGGCTGGGCTGGCAAGTGAAGCGCTGGTATTGGTCATGGTTTTCTTGTTTTCAACATAAAGGCGCCAGCCCGAAGGCTGGCGCAGCGGTCCGATGTTTCGGTGTTTGCAGGTTACAGCACGACGCTTGGCAGCCACAGGGAGATAGCGGGGATATAGGTTACAGCCATCAATACCATGAACAGGGCGGCGTAGAAGGGTAAGAGCGCCTTGACGGTTTCTTCGATAGTGACTTTGCCAATTGCAGCACCGACGAACAACACAGCACCTACCGGAGGCGTGATCAGGCCGATGCCCAGATTCACCAGCATGATCATTCCGAAATGCACCGGGTCGACCCCGATGCCGGTGATCACCGGCATCAGAATCGGCGTCAGAATAAGGATCAGCGGTGCCATGTCCATCAGCGTGCCGAGGCCCAGCAGCATGAAGTTGATGCACATCAGAATCACATAGCGGTTGTCCGACAGGGTCAGAAACATCCCAGTGATTTTCGAGGGAATCTGCATCAGCGTCATGATGTAACCAAAGGCGCCGGCGAAGGCGATCAGGATCATCACGATCGACAGCGTGCGCACGGTGCGGTGCAGCAGTTTGGGCAGGTCGCGCCATTTGTAGTCGCGATAGATGAACATCGTGACGAAGAAGGCCCATATCACGGCGATCGAAGCTGATTCAGTCGCGGTGAAAATTCCGCTGAGGATGCCCCCCAGGATAATCACCATGGTGAACAACCCCCAGAGCGCGTCGACGCAAATCTTCAGCGCCTGGCGCAGCGGGATGACTTCACCTTTGGGATAGTTGCGCTTCCTGGCGAACATCAGGCACATGCCCATCATCACGGCACTGAGCAGCAGCCCCGGTCCGATACCGGCAATGAACAGGGAGGCGATGGAGACGGTACCGCCGGCCGCCAGCGAATACAGCACCGAGTTGTGGCTTGGGGGCGTCAGCAGTGCCTGGACCGAGCCGCTCACGGTCACAGCGGTGGAGAATTCGCGAGGATAGCCTTTGCGTTCCATTTCGGGGATGAGCACTGAACCGACCGACGCGGTGTCAGCGAGCGACGAGCCGGAAATGGCACCGAAAAAGGTCGATGCCATGATGTTCACGAGCGATAGCCCGCCGCGGACGAAGCCGACCAATACGCTGGCGAAGGCCACCAGCCGGCGCGACATGCCGCCTTCGGCCATGATGGCGCCCGCCAGCACGAAGAACGGAATGGCCAGCAACGAGAATTTGCTGATGGCGCCGGCGATCTGGATCATCACCGCATGGAAAGGAATATCGATGTACCAGGCGCCTGCCAGCGAGGCCAGGCCTAGGGCATAGGCCACGGGGACGCGAAGAAAAATCAGAACGAGAAAGGTGCCGACCAGAATGAGCGCATCCATTTATAGGGTTTCCTTGCTGTCTTCGAAGAGCTCGAAATTGACCGAGCGACGATGGCGCTGATCACCGAAAAAGAGCTTTTCAAGGATGAAGATCAGGCTCAGGAAGCCGCCAATGGCGATGGGTGAATAAGCAACACCCACGCGCAGCGTCGGCAGGGTACTCATGAACTGGTTCCAGGTGGCCATGCACAGCTTGATGCCCCAGATGGTCATGAACAGGCATATCAAGGCCATCAGCAACTGCACCAGAATGTCGACGAAACCCTGCCAGGCGGCGGGCATGCGATCCGTCAGGGTGGTGACCGCCATATGTGCACCGGCCCGGTAGCTCGCCGCCGCGCCGACGAAGGTAAAGATGGACATCAGCAATATCGCGACGGGTTCCGGCCATCCGGCACCGCTGCCTAGTACATAGCGGGCAAAAATGCCCCAAGGGATGATCAGCGCCATGCCGGTGATGGATAGCCCGGCGACCCAGATGCAGCCCAGATAGATCACGTCAACGGCGCGTAGCAGAGTGTTTTTCATGGGACTTCACCGCAAGCGCGGTGCCGGCTTTGCGCCTGCACCGCGACGTTCTTCAGAATGGGCTGTTACTGAACGGCTTGGATACGTTTGATCAGGTCGGCATAGGCTGCGCCGTACTTCTCGCGTACCGGTGCAGTGGCATCATAGAAAGGCTGTTTATCAACTTCGATGAACTCCACCCCTGCCGCCTTCAGCTTCTCTTCGCTGCTGGCGTTCTTCTCATCCCACAGCTTGCGCTCTTCCAGTTGCGCTTCTTTGGCGAAGGTCTTGACCATTTCCTGCTGCTCGGGTGTGAGCTCGTTCCAGGTCGTCTTGGACATCACGATGGGCTCGGGAAGAATCAGGTGTCCGGTCAGGGTGTAGTGTTTGGCGGTGCGGTAATGGTTGTGCTCGAGCAGTGTCGGCGGGTTGTTCTCGGCACCATCGACCACGCCGGTCTGCAACGCACTGAAGATCTCCGCGGTATCCATCGCCACGCCTTGAGCACCCATTGCGTTCAAGGTGTCGATGAACAGTGGATTGCCCATCACGCGGATCTTCATGCCCTTGAGGTCTTCGATGCTACGTACCGGCTCCTTGCTATAAAGGTTGCGCACACCGCCATCCATCCAGGCCAGACCGACCATGTTGAATTCCGAATCGGTGATCTTGTCGAGAATCTCCTGGCCGATGTCACCATCGATGATCTTGCGCATGTGTGCATGGTCGCGAAACACGAACGGCATATTGAAGGCATTGACGTCCGGCACCACCGGGCCGAGGGTACCCAGGCTGACTCGCGTCATCTGCACTGCGCCGATCTGCAGCTGTTCAACGACTTCTTTCTCCGAACCCAATACCCCGCCGGAATACATGCGGTACTTCAGCTCGCCATCGGTGGCTTCTTCGAGCTTCTTGCCCAGGTTTTCCAGTGCCACCACCGTCGGATATCCAGCCGGATGGACTTCGGCCAGTTTCAGCGTAGTGGCAGCCTGGGCCAGACCTTGCAGGCAGAACGCGAAGGGGAGGGCGGCGATGAGCAACTTGCGTTTGAAGTTCATGTTGAATCTCCATCTTGTTTTTGTTTGATGCAGCGTTGCGGGCGTTACGGAGACGGCCGAAGCCAATCGCCGGATATTCTGTTAACGAAAGAAGGTTTCCTCCAGCCCGGTTATTCCGGGGTTGAGCGCGAAGACGCCGCCAGCTAGCGGCTGATCGGAAAGATCACCGCCCGGGCGTATGGACGTTACGAATAGGGTGTCCATTCGGCTGCCGCCGAAGGCGCACATGCTCGGTTTTTTCACCGGTACGGCCAGTGAGCGATCGAGCCGACCATCGGGTGTGAAGCGATGGATCAGACCGGCATCGTTGCCGCAGATCCAGTAGCAGCCGTCGGCGTCAACCGCTGCGCCATCGGGCCGTCCTGGATATTCGTTCATGTCGACGAACAGACGGCGGTTCATCGGCGTGCCGCTGTCCGCGTCGTAGTCGAAAGCCCAGATCTTTTGCACGCTGGGGTGTGAATCAGAGACGTAGAGGGTACGCCCATCGGGACTGAAGCCCAGCCCGTTGGGCACGATGAGGCCCCGCAAGATCTCACTGGGCCGCAGATCCTGATCGAGACGGTAGAGCGCCCCAGCCGGAATTCCGGCGGCCATGTCCTGAACCATGGTGCCAGCCCAGAAGCGACCCTGACGATCACAGCGACCGTCGTTGAAGCGCATCTCCGGATGTTGGTGGGCAACGTGGGCGATGGGCGTTGTAGCCAGACTGCCATCAGCCTGTGGAACGACCTCGAACAGACCGCTTTCCATACCGGCGATCCAGCGATTTCCGGCGCCTTCACGACGAGCGATGCAGGCGAGCATCTGCTCGCCTGTCCAGCGCTCGAGCTGTTGGTCGGCAGCACCCCAGCGAAGGAGCTGCTGGTTGGGTATGTCGACCCAGTAAAGCGCTTGTTCGCCAGCAATCCAGACAGGACATTCACCTGTCGCGTTGCGTGTATCGGCAATGAGTTCGGCTTGGCTGGGCATGCGGTATCTCTTGTTGTTATGGCCGACGATGTACTTGCTGGGCTTGGACTCTCAGTCGAAAGGGCCAGTTGCGACGAAGGCGCCCCCCTGATAGATAGATACGGGATCGTCCGGCGCGGGGGCAGGCTGGGCTTCGACCTTGCTGCGAAAAATCTCCGAGCTGTCCTGGGGTTCGAAACCAAGATGCGCAGCCAGATGGTTATCCCACCAGACGTCGCGATTGGCGGACACGCCATACACCACGGTGTGGCCAACGTCCGGAACGAAGAGTGCACGCTCCAGAAGCTGGGTCAGATCGCGGTAGCTGAGCCAGGTGGACATCATTCTGCGGTTCTGCGGCTCAGGGAATGAGGAGCCGATCCGGATGCTGACCGTTTCGATGCCGTAGCGGTCGAAGTAGAAGCTCGCGACATCTTCGCCATAGGACTTGGAAAGGCCGTAGTAACCATCAGGCCGACGCCGGGCATTGGCATCCAGGGTTTCGTTCTGCTTGTAAAAGCCGATGACATGATTGGAGCTGGCGAACACGATACGCTTGACGCCATGCACGCGTGCCGCTTCGTAAATATGAAAGACGCCGCGAATATTGGCGTCGAGGATTTCCTCGAAGGGGCGTTCGACCGACACTCCGCCGAAGTGGCAAATGGCGTCGACACCTTCGACCAACGCCTGCACGGCGCTCTTGTCGGATAGATCGCAACGCACCACTTCTTCATAGGCACCGGCTGCCGGTGCCATCGGGGCGATGTCGGAGAGGCGCAGCACGTTAGCGTAAGGGGTTAGCGTTTCACGCAGCACTTTCCCCAGACCTCCGGCTGCGCCAGTAAGCAAAAGGCGATTAAAGGGAATGGGCGAAGTGGAGTGGCTGGTCATGTGGGTATTCCCATCGCTTATTGTTTTGCTGTCATCGGTTGTCGTATGACATGGATTATTTGCCTCGCTACGGCAGTTGTCAACCCGCGAATCTTATTCCATTCCGCTTTCTCCAATCGACCGGGAGTGCGGAAAATGCGCATAAGCGCTGGCAGCCGAGCATCTTGTAAGCTACGAAGAAGAGTAACGCCGAACGCGTGATGTTCCTCTTCGGCTAATGTCGTATGCCGCCGCGCTTTACACCAGCCAAAGTCGCTTCTGGCTTGAAAGTCGATTGTTGTATGACGACTTAAGGCAAGAATCATTCTGTACGACAGACAGAAGTTGGAGATGCGGAACGGTGACGTTCCGCAGTAGCCAGGCCTTTCAAAGACCCTGCCAAAGCGCTCGTGGGCAACCTATTGCCTGCCCAGACTTGGTTTCCTTGGGTCGTACCGCCAGCCTGGTACCAGATACTGCATGGCCATGGCGTCGTCTCGGGCGCCGACGGCAACTTTCTTGTAAAGCTCGTGAGCGGCCATGATCCGCTCCATGTCGGGTTCTATGCCAAGTCCTGGTTTATCTGGTACCTGTACCGCGCCGCTGACGATCTGCAGCGGCTCGCGGGTGAGGCGTTCCTGTCCTTCCTGCCAGATCCAGTGGGTATCGATAGCGGTGATGTTGCCCGGCGCCGCGGCGGCAGCGTGGGTGAACATGGCCAAGGAAATATCGAAATGGTTGTTTGAGTGCGAGCCCCAGGTCAGTCCGAACTGCTCGCACATCTGGGCCAGACGAACCGATCCCTGCATGGTCCAGAAGTGCGGGTCAGCCAAGGGGATGTCCACGGCATCCAGGCGTAATGAATGACCCATCTGCCGCCAGTCGGTAGCGACCATGTTGGTAGCGGTAGGAATGCCGGTGGCCCGTTTGAATTCGGCCATGATTTCGCGACCGGAGTAGCCGTTTTCGGGGCCACAAGGATCCTCGGCATAAGCGAGCAGGTGACCTTGGCCCTTGCACAGTGCAATCGCTTCCTCCAGCGACCAAGCGCCGTTGGGGTCCAGAGTGACCCGGGCATCCGGAAAGCGTGCCTTGATACCGGCGATGGCCTGCATTTCCTCGCTGCCGAACATGACGCCGCCCTTGAGCTTGAAGTCCTTGAAGCCGTAACGCGCGTAAGCCGCCTCGGCCAGGCGCACGATCGACTCGGGTGTCATCGCCGCCTGGTGCCGGACTTCGTACCAATCGCCCATTGAGCCAGTGCCGGCGAGGTAAGGGAGGTCGGTAAGGGTGCGATCGCCTATATAGAAGAGGTAAGCCAGCATCGGCACGCTGCTGCGTTGCTGGCCGCTGCCGAGCAGCTCGGCCACTGGCACGCCGAGGTGTTGACCCAGCAGATCGAGCAGGGCGGCTTCGACGGCGGTAATGACATTGTCCAGACGTAGGTTGATCTCGTGGGGTTGCTTGAGTACCGCAGCCTCGGCGTCGGATGTCACCTGATGCTGAGTGGTCTGTGGTCCGCCCGGGGCGCCTCCTGAAATGGCACGACGCAGATCATTGAGAATTCCGTTGTAACGCCCCAGCGGCTGTCCGATCACCAGCGACCGGGTGCGCTCCAGCGCCTGGCGGATACCTTCACCGCCGGGAACTTCGCCCAGGCCGGTGCGACCGGCGCTGTCCTTGAGAATAACCAGGTTGCGAGTAAACCAGGGGGCATGAGCCCCGCACAGGTTGAGCAGCATGCTGTCATGGCCGGCGACGGGAATGACCTGCATGTCCTGCACCACGGGCGCTATCGATTGTTGTTCTGGCATGTTCCGTGTAACTCCGTTTCTGTCGAATGCCTCGGCGTGATGTTCGCTTCGATCAGGGTTCGCTGCGCCGAATGCGGGGTTATGAGTCTCTGCCAAGCGGCAGCAACGCTGACATCCAGCTTATAAGTTATCGTATGACATAGAAGAGTTTTTACCCCGCGCCTTATGAGCCTGTCAATCTAAGCAAGACCGAGCGCAAGCGTGTCCTGGGTTGAATCCAAAAGCTCATCGGGTCCAGAATGACCTGGAAGATAATCACAGCGAAGTGATGACAACCCTTAAGTTGTACGATAACGTATATCCAAGGCTATGTCCTTACCCCTCTCTGGAAATGTCTAAGGATGCTAGAACAATGAATCCACAAGAACTGAAGGCCATTCTCTCTTCTGGTCTGCTGTCCTTTCCGGTCACCGACTTCGATCAGCAGGGCGACTTCAGTCGCAGCGGCTACGTCAGGCGCCTGGAATGGCTGGCGCCTTATGGAGCTAAAGCGCTTTTCGCAGCGGGTGGGACAGGCGAGTTTTTCTCGCTGACACCTGCCGAGTACCCCGAGGTGATCAAGACTGCTGTCGACACCTGCGCGGGCCAGGTGCCGATTCTGGCCGGTGTCGGAGGTCCGACCCGACAGGCCATTGCCTACGCACAGGAGGCCGAACGACTGGGTGCGAAAGGGTTGTTGCTGCTGCCGCATTACCTGACCGAAGCCAGTCAGGACGGAGTCGCCAAGCACGTGGAAGAAGTCTGCAAGTCGGTGAGCATTGGCGTGGTGGTGTACAACCGCAACGTCTGCAGGCTGACCGCCAGTCACCTGGAGCAGCTGGTCGAGCGCTGCCCGAATCTGGTTGGTTACAAGGATGGGCTGGGTGACGTGGAATTGATGGTGTCGATCCGTCGCCGTCTCGGTGATCGTCTCGCGTATCTCGGTGGTTTGCCGACTGCAGAGGTCTTTGCCGCCGCCTACAAGGCGCTCGGAGTTCCGGTGTACTCCTCGGCGGTGTTCAACTTCATCCCCAGGACCGCGATGCGCTTCTACGAAGCGGTCAGCCATGACGATCATGAAACCGCTGGCAAGCTTATCGATGATTTCTTCCTGCCGTACCTGGATATCCGCAACCGGCGCAAGGGTTATGCGGTCAGCATTGTCAAGGCCGGCGCACGCATTGCCGGCTTTGATGCAGGGCCGGTGCGCGCTCCGCTGACCGACCTGCTGCCAGACGAATATGAAATGCTCGCTGCCTTGATTGAAAAGCAAGGCGCGCAGTAAGGCCCAACCACCTATCAATTGCTCCACCGGACAACAGAACGCTGACCGGTGGCAGCCTAGAAGGAGTGTTCCGTGGCAGACCTACAACGTTACGACAATTACATCGACGGCCAATGGGTAGCTGGCAACCAGTACCAAGCCAACATCAACCCGTCCGATCTCTCGGATGTCATCGGCGAATATGCGCAGGCCGATGCGGTTCAGGTCGATGCAGCGGTTGCCGCAGCGCGCAAGGCCTTTCCCGCGTGGTCCACGGGCGGCATCCAGGCACGTGCCGATGCGCTGGAAAAGGTCGGGCTGGAAATCCTCGCACGCCGCGAGGAGCTGGGCACGCTGCTGGCTCGTGAGGAGGGCAAGACCCTACCCGAGGCCATCGGTGAGGTGGCCCGCGCCGGCAATATTTTCAAGTTCTTCGCTGGTGAGTGTTTGCGTCAGGCGGGCGAAATCCTGCAGTCGGTTCGGCCCGGGGTGAGCGTCGAGGTGACGCGCGAACCGCTCGGTGTGATCGGCCTGATCACACCGTGGAACTTTCCCATCGCGATTCCCGCCTGGAAGATTGCGCCAGCGCTGGCCTACGGCAACTGTGTGGTGATCAAGCCGGCCGATCTGGTGCCGGGTTGCACCTGGGCCGTCGCCGAGATCATCTCCCGCGCGGGCTTCCCAGCCGGTGTATTCAATCTGGTGATGGGCAAGGGTCGGGAGGTGGGCGAAGCGCTGGTCGACGACAAGCGTGTCGATGGCATCAGCTTCACCGGCTCGGTCGGTGTCGGGCGCGGCATCGCCAGCGCCTGCGTCAGTCGCGGGGCCAAGGTCCAGTTGGAAATGGGCGGCAAGAACCCGCAGGTGATTCTTGACGACGCCGACCTGAATACCGCGGTCGAGCTCGCGACTCAGAGTGCCTTCTATTCCACCGGCCAGCGCTGCACCGCATCCAGTCGCATCATCGTCACCGAAGGTATCTACGACCGCTTCGTTGCCGCGATGGTCGAGCGCATCGGCAAGATCAAGGTCGGATCTGCGCTGGAAAAAGGCGTGGATGTCGGGCCCGTTGTATCCCAGGCTCAGCTCGAGCAGGATCTTCGTTACATAGGCATCGGCAAGGAAGAGGGTGCTCGGCTCGCGTGCGGTGGCGAACGGGTCAGCTGCGCCAACGAGGGTTATTACCTGGCGCCAACCTTGTTCGTCGATGCCACTGCCGACATGCGGATCAGTCGTGAGGAAATCTTCGGCCCTGTCGCCAACGTGATCCGCGTAAAGGACTACGACGAAGCCCTGGCACTGGCCAACGACACCGAATTCGGCCTGTCGGCGGGCATCTGCACCACATCGCTGAAATACGCCAATCACTTCAAGCGTCACTCCCAGGCGGGCATGGTGATGGTCAACCTGCCGACCGCGGGTGTCGACTATCACGTGCCGTTTGGTGGGCGGAAAGGCTCGTCTTATGGGCCGCGCGAGCAAGGGCGCTACGCACAGGAGTTTTACACCACGGTGAAAACCACCTACCTGGGATAAGCCGTCGTGCGCCAGGCCGTGCGGTTTTGACTCGGCCTGTATTCCTTGGCTTACAAGAACAATAGAGGGACGCGTATGAGCAACCCGATACGTCAAGATACTCCGGTGGTCACCGATCTGCAGGTGGTTCCGGTCGCAGGGCAGGACAGTATGCTGCTCAATCTGAGCGGCGCTCACGGCCCTTATTTCACCCGCAACATCCTGATTCTTACCGATAGCGCCGGCCATGTCGGTGTGGGTGAGGTGCCCGGAGGCGAAGCCATTCGCCAGACCTTGGAGGACGCCCGAACGCTGGTGCTCGGTCGCTCCGTCGGCCACTACAACAGCGTGCTGAACCAGGCCCGTCAGGTATTTGCCGACCGGGATTCGGCCGGCCGTGGCCTGCAGACCTTCGACCTGCGTATCGCTGTACATGCCATCACCGCGCTGGAGTCGGCACTGCTCGATCTGCTCGGCCAACATCTGGGCGTGCCGGTCGCGGCGCTGCTCGGTGATGGCCAGCAGCGCGACGAAGTGGAGATGCTCGGATATCTGTTCTTTATCGCTGATCGCAAAAAAACCGATCTGGGCTACCGCGAGGAATCGGACGCGGCGCAGGCCTGGTTCAGGGTTCGCAACGAAGAGGCGCTGACGCCAGAGGCCATCGTCCGCCAGGCCGAAGTTGCTTATGAGCGCTATGGTTTCAAGGACTTCAAACTCAAGGGAGGGGTACTGGCGGGCAGTGAAGAGGTCAGGGCCGTTCGTGCACTGGCCAAGCGCTTCCCGGATGCGCGCATCACGCTCGACCCCAACGGCGCCTGGTCACTGGCGGAAGCCATCGAGCTGTGCCAGGACCTGCACGGTGTGCTGGCCTATGCCGAAGACCCCTGTGGCGCGGAAAACGGCTACTCAGGACGCGAAATCATGGCGGAGTTCCGACGCGTCACCGGTCTGCCGACCGCCACCAATATGATTGCCACCGATTGGCGGCAGATGGGCCACGCCATCCAGTTGCAGTCGGTGGATATTCCGCTGGCTGATCCGCATTTCTGGACCATGAGCGGCTCGGTGCGGGTTGCGCAAATGTGCCACGACTGGGGTCTGACCTGGGGCTCGCATTCCAACAATCACTTCGATATCTCCCTGGCGATGTTTACCCAGGTCGCCGCCGCGGCACCGGGCCGGATCACCGCGATTGACACCCACTGGATCTGGCAGGACGGCCAGTATCTGACGCGCGATCCGCTGCAGATAGTCGAGGGCAAAGTGGTGGTGCCGCAGAAGCCGGGCCTTGGTATCGAGCTAAACTGGGACGCCTTGGCCAAGGCACACGCGCTCTATCTGGAAAAAGGCCTGGGTGTCCGTGACGATGCCATCTCCATGCGCTTCCTTTTCCCGGACTGGACGTTCAACAACAAGCGGCCTTGCATGGTGCGTTGAGCAGGCTGAAGGGAGAACCCATGCAGCTGATCCCTCATCAGGATTCGCCTCGTTATATCCGCCTGAGCGAGGCGGACAACGTCGCGGTCATCGTCAATGACGGTGGCGTTCCCGCAGGCGCGCAGTTCGAAGACGGGCTGGTTACCCTCGAATCCATCCCGCAAAGTCACAAGGTTGCGCTGCGAGACATCGGCCGCGACCAACCAGTGCTCCGTTATGGACAGATCATCGGCTATGCACTCGAGCCCATCGCCGGCGGCAGTTGGGTTCGAGAAACCCTGTTGCGCATGCCCACGGCGCCGCCGCTCGACAGCCTGCCCATGGGCGACGCAGTGCCGACCGCTCTGCAGCCGCTGGAGGACTACAGCTTCGAGGGCTATCGCAACGCCGATGGAACGGTCGGCACCCGCAATATTCTCGGCATTACCACCACGGTGCAGTGCGTCACGGGTGTGCTCGAACATGCAGTGGCGCGCATTCGCAGCGAGCTTTTGCCACGCTATCCGAACGTCGACGACGTGGTCGCACTCACCCACAGTTACGGATGCGGCGTCGCGATCACGGCGCGGGACGCCTACATTCCTATTCGTACCGTGCGCAACCTGGCCCGCAACCCCAATCTTGGCGGAGAAGCGCTGGTGATCAGCCTGGGCTGCGAAAAACTGCAAGCCGAACAGGTGATGCACGAGGGCGATGCCTCGGTGGATCTAAGCGAGCCTTGGCTGTATCGCCTGCAAGAGTCGAGCAGCGGCTTCGGCGAAATGATCGAACAGATCATGGCCCTGGCTGAAACGCGGCTGCAAAAGCTCGACCGTCGCCGGCGCGAAACCGTGCCGGCGTCCGAGCTGATTCTGGGCATGCAGTGCGGCGGCAGCGATGCCTTCTCCGGCATCACCGCCAACCCAGCGCTGGGCTTCGCCTCGGATCTGCTGGTCCGCGCCGGCGCCACGGTGATGTTCTCCGAAGTCACCGAGGTGCGTGACGCCATCTACATGCTGACCGCGCGCGCAGAAACGCCGGAGGTGGCACAGGCCTTGGTGCGTGAAATGGAGTGGTACGATCAGTACCTGCAACGAGGCGCCGCCGACCGCAGTGCAAACACCACGCCGGGCAACAAGAAGGGCGGCTTGTCGAACATTGTCGAGAAGTCGCTGGGTTCCATCGTCAAATCCGGGAGCAGCGCTATAAGCGGCGTACTTGGCCCTGGGGAACGATTCAGCCAAAAGGGCCTGATCTATTGCGCCACGCCAGCCAGTGACTTCGTCTGCGGCACCTTACAATTGGCGGCCGGGATGAACCTTCACGTATTCACCACCGGACGCGGCACCCCCTACGGGCTGGCCATGGCGCCAGTGGTGAAGGTCTCGACCCGCACTGAACTCGCGGAGCGCTGGCCGGATCTGATCGACATCGATGCCGGTCGTATCGCCTCGGGTCGCGCCAGTATCGAGGAGCTCGGCTGGGAGCTCTTTCATTACTACCTGGACGTCGCCAGCGGTCGGAAACGAACCTGGGCAGAACGGCATCGATTGCACAACGATATTGTGCTGTTCAACCCGGCGCCGGTTACCTGAGCGGCGCGACCGCCGCTGTGCAGGGCCACATCGCGTCTCCCGCTTTGAACAAGGATTCCCATGACCTGCATTCTGCAACTAGGCCCTCTCAGCAAAAAATTCGACCGAACCCTTGCCGCCGAACACGAAGTGTTGCCGATCTGGCAAGCCGATGCCGAGGCGCTGCTGGCCGAGCATGCACAACGCATCGAGGTGGTGGTGACAGCAGCGCGTTACGGTTGCAGCGCGGCGCTGATCGAGCGATTACCGCGGCTGCGCGCGGTGTGCAGCTTCGGCGTGGGTTACGACTCCATAGATGTCGCGGCAGCTCGGTCGCGAGATATTTTGGTCAGCAATACGCCGGAGGTATTGAATGACTGCGTCGCGGATCTCGCCTTCGGCCTGCTGATCGACTGCGCGCGCCAGATGTCCCGTGGCGACCGTTTGGTGCGGGCCGGCAACTGGGGGCAGGGGCATCTGCCACTGGGGCACAAGGTCAGCGGCAAGCGGCTGGGAATCCTTGGCCTCGGCCGTATCGGCGCCGCGATAGCCAAGCGCTCCAGTGGTTTCGAGATGCAGGTGCGGTATCACAACCGCCGTCCGGTCACAGACAGCGCTTACGCTTATGAGGCAAGCCTGCATGACTTGGCGCGCTGGTGCGATTTTCTTGTCGTGGCGTGCCCAGGCGGCGAAGTCACGCGCAATCTTGTCGACCGCTCGGTACTCGATGCGCTGGGGCCGCAGGGCGTATTGATCAACGTATCGCGTGGCTCGGTAGTAGATGAGCCAGCATTGGTTTCCGCCTTGCAGGACGGCCGCCTCGGCGGTGCCGGGTTGGACGTTTATGCCCACGAACCACAGGTTCCGGCTGAGTTGCTGGAGCTGCCCAATGTCGTATTGCTACCTCATATCGGCAGCGCCACCGAGGAAACCCGATTGGCGATGGAAGGGCTGGTACTCGATAACCTCCGCGCTTTTCTGGAGCGGGGCGAAATGCTGACGGCCGTCTGACCAGCAGCATTGCTCATAACCATCTTCGCAAGAGGCATCGCATGCAGGAATCTTCGTCGCTAGCTGAAATCCACCTGCAGCGTGGCTCGTTGAGTCTCTCGGTTTGCCCTGCGCTGGGCGGCGCCATTACCCGGCTGGCTTATCAGGATTTCGATCTGCTGCGACCCTGGGATGGCGAGGCCAACGTACGGCGCAGCGGATGTTTCGTGCTGGCGCCGTTCTCCAATCGAATCGGCGATTCGGGTTTCGTGCATGAGGGCGTGCGTTACCCGCTGCGCAACATCTCGGCGGACTTTCCCTTGCCGATACATGGCCTGGCCTGGCAGCGCCCCTGGACGCTCGAAGGGTGCGACGAAACCAGCCTTACCCTGACATTGACTCACCGCCCCAAAGGCGACGAGGTGCTGGACTGGCCCTTTGCGTTCGAACTAACACACGAGCTGCGATTACACGAACAGGGCCTCGACTTGCGATTGGCGCTGCGTAATCTCGACGACCGCAGCATGCCGGCGGGTTTGGGCTGGCATCCCTATTTCACGCGCGACGGCGTACCGATCGTGCAGTTCTCAGCGCAGTCGGTGTGGCTGAATGACGATGACGGATTGCCAATGCGGCGTACGGATATTCCGGAAAAATGGGATTTCCACCAGGCTAGGCCGCTCTACGAGCCAACGTTGGATAATTGCTTCGATGGCTGGGGCGGTAGCGCCCGGATTCACTGGCCAAAGCAGAACATCGAGCTGCTGATCAGCGCTTCGCAAGAGCTGCAACACCTGGTGGCTTTCACACCGCCACCCGACAAGGGGCTTTTTGCGCTGGAACCGGTCTCCCACGTCAACAATGCCCTGGGTATGCCCGATCCACTGGAAAACGGCATACGTGCGCTGGCGCCGGGCGAATCCATGACGGCCAGTTGTAACCTGCGCTTGAGCCAATTGGCGCCCTAGCGAAGGGTATACCACTGAAACGATAGTTTTTGAGGGCCGTCCGCGCACCGGAGGACTGCTTGAGCGCGCCTTACATCGCGAGGTCTCGATATCCATTGATCGAAAAAAAGCCCGTCACGGGGACGGGCTGAAATTGTTACAACGGGAACGAGGAGTGTTGCGTCTTGCAGGGGGCGATCTACAACAGCGAGATCGGATAGTTGAAGATCAGGCGGTTTTCATCGAACTCGTTTAGGCTGAAGGAGCTGTCACGGCGCATGCTGGAGTTACGCCATTTGATGTTGAGGTTCTTCAGCGCGCCACTTTGCACGGTGTAGGCCAGCTCGCTCTCGCGGCCCCACTCTTTGCCGTCATCAATAGTGTTGGTGTGGATGTTGTCACCGCTGATGTAGCGGTTCATCAGGGTCAGGCCGGGAATGCCGAGCGACGCGAAGTTGTAGTCATGACGTATCTGCCAGGAGCGCTCCTTGGCGTTTTCGTACGCAGAGTTGAAACTATCGTTGACCAAGGAGGCGCCGCTGGTGCCATTGACCCGCATCCAGCCGTTGTCGCCCCCTATCTTCTGCAGGCCGACGTAGAAGGTGCTGGCTCCAACGTGAAGACCGAACATGCCCGAGAAGGTCTTGTTGTCCAGCTCGCCGGCACGGGCGCTGCCTTCGTCTTTGCCGGTGAAGTAATTCAGATTTGCCGAAAGAGCGAGGTTGTCGTTTATCGGATGAAAATGCAGGAGCTGGACATAGCTCTGCTCATAGATATCTTCGAGACGGGCATGCCAGAGGCCAACCTTGCTCTTCTCGCCGAAGGCGTATTCGCCGCCAGCGAAATTGAAACGATCTGAGGTGGCAGTGATTCCATTGAGGCTGTCACGGTAGATCATGTCCTCCATGCTGGCATCGTCACGCGGACTGTTCTTGCGCATCTGGCCACCGTACAGCGTGAGATTGCTGATCTCCTTGGAGGTGATCATGCCGCCCTGGAAGGTCTGCGTGAGCGAGCGACCATCGTCCGAGCGCAGTACCGGCACCACGATTGGCCATTCGCCCAGCCGCAGCTCCGTTTCGGAGAACCTGGCTTTTCCCGCCACCGCAAGGCGTCCAAAACTGTCGGCAGGCTTGCCGTCGGTGCCCCGGGGGAGCAGGCCGGTGCCATAGGTGCCGCCACCGCCATCGAGCTTGACTGCAAGCAGCCCAAGCGCGTCCACGCCGAAGCCGATCGTTCCTTCCGTATAGCCGGACTGCACGTTGAAGATGAAGCTCTGGGTCCATTCTTCTGCCTTGCTTTGAGGAAAGGCCGGGTTGACGAAATTTCGGTTGAAGTAGAAGTTGCGCAGGTTGAGCGTCGCGCTTGTACCGTCAATGAAACCTTCTGTTTCCTGGGCAGTGACGGGCATGCCAAGTGCCATTGACAGTGTTCCCGCCAGCACTGCGGCTGAGAGGGGGGGGCGTGGGATCATTGTTGTTGTACTCCCTGGTTTTTTCGTAGCCCGCCACGGCCGCAGTCGGACGAGGCGGATGAAGCGCAAGCATCTGCGCGATATTCGTGTTATCAGTCGTCGTACGACATGAGGGATTATCGCCGAGCAGTTGGTTTTGTCAACGTGGTTCAAAAAAGAAATTTTTGTTCTAAAACTTTGGTCTACAGCCAAAAAATCAGTAGGTAGCTGCGTATTTTCAGGTCGGCAAATTGTCGCATGAACTCATCAGGTGATGAGATGACTTGGTAATGAAGAGGATTCATCGATGTGCCACCAGCCGGGCAACAGACGCCGTATTTGCGGGCGAGCAAAGCGATCATCGATCAGATGAACCACTCCCTGGTCGCTGGTCGTCCGGATCACTCGACCAGCCGCCTGCACCACCTTCTGCATTCCCGGGTAGAGGTAGGTGTAGTCGTAGCCTTTGCCGAATAACACATCCAGACGAGCCTTCATTTGCTCGTTGACCGGATTCATCTGCGGCAGTCCAAGGGTTGCGATGAAGGCGCCAATCAATCGCTCGCCCGGTAGATCAATGCCTTCGCCGAACGCTCCGCCCAGTACGGCAAAGCCAATGCCGCGGCTGTTGTAAGTGAAGCGCTCGAGAAACGCAGCACGGTCAGCCTCATGCATGCCTCGGGTCTGCTCCCAGAACGGCAGATCGGGATATGTTGATGCGAGGAGGGCGGTAACTTGCTGCAGATAGTCAAAGCTGCTGAAGAAAGCCAGGTAGTTTCCCGGACGCTCATGATATTGGCGGGCCAACAGCTCCACCACCGATTGCAAGGAGGCCGTGCGGTGTTCATAGCGCGTCGAGATGTGGTGCGCCAAGCGAACCTGCAACTGCTCGGCCTTGAACGGCGACTGGGCTTCAAACCATACGTGGTTTGTCGGTACCCCAAGGGTATCGGCATAGAACCGTCCGGGGCTGAGGGTGGCGGAAAACAGCACGGTGGCACGTGCCTGTCGCAAACGCGGGGCCAGAAAGGGGGCCGGCAGCACGTTGCGAATGCATAACACCGAACACTGGCTGGCGCTCTGCCGGCGCGTCGGCAGCAGGCTGCAGTCGAACAACGAATGCTCGCCGTACAGTTCGGCGATGCGGCAAAAATGCATGGCCTCGAAATAGGCGCGTTGCAAGGCAGGATCCGGCGCGGAGGGCTGTTCGCCCAAGTAGTCGGTGATCGCGCCGATGGCTTGCTGCAAGGCGCCGATAAGCTTTGCGGGCAACTGCAGGTGCACCTTGTAGGGCTCGCTCTGCTCACGGTGCAGGTCTCGCCAGCAACGGACCACGCGACGTAGGGATTTCTTCAGCGACTCAGGAGAAGATGAAGGCAAGTCCTTGAAATCACGAAAATCGAGCGCGGCGCTGTACATGCCTCGGCCGCGCTCCAGAAGATTATGCGCCTCATCCACTAGCACGCAGATTCGCCACTGGCTGGCTTGTGTCAATCCATGGAGCAGGGCGCTGACGTCAAAATAGTAGTTGTAATCGCCGATGACCACGTCGGCCCAGCGAGCCATTTCCTGGCTCAGATAGTAGGGGCAGACCTGATGCTGCAGAGCGATTTCGCGTAACGAGCCTTGGGCAAGATGAGGGCGCGCCAATGCCGCCGCGCGTGCCTCTGGCAACCGGTCATAAAAACCTTTCGCCAGCGGACAGGATTCACCGTTGCAGGCCTTCTCCGGATACTCACAAGCCTTGTCGCGGGCTACCAGTTCCAGCACTCGCAGAGGAAGCGCCGCATCGTTTGATGCCAGGCTGTTCAACGCGTCCAGTGCCAGGCGTCGCCCGGGAGTTTTGGCGGTGAGAAAGAACAATTTGTCCAGCTGTTGGCCGGCGAAAGCCTTGAGCGGCGGGAACAGCGTGGCCAGCGTCTTGCCGATCCCGGTGGGCGCCTGCGCCATCAGATGGGTGCCGGTACAGACTGCCTTGTAGACGGCTTCGGCCAACTGGCGTTGGCCGCTGCGAAATTCTCCATAAGGAAATTTGAGGGATTGCAGCGCCTGATTGCGACAACTGCGATGTGCCAGCTCCTGTTCGGCCCAGTCGATGAACCGCTCGCACTGTTTCTCGAAAAAGACACGCAGCTGCTCGGCGTCGAACGCTTCGACGATGGCCGTTTCCTTCTGCGTGACCACGTCGAAGTAAACCAGCGCGATATGCAGCGTCGACAGCCCTCGCAACTGGCAGAGCAGCCAACCGTACACCTTCGCCTGCGCCCAATGCAGTTGACGGTGGTTGTCGGGCTGTCGCGTCAGGTCGCCCCGATAGGTCTTGATCTCCTCCAGTCGATTGCCGACAGGATCATAACCATCGGCACGGCCACGCACCTGCAGGCTGCGGTACCTGCCCTCCAGTGTGACTTCGCGTTCATAGCTTTCGCCACGACGCGCCGTGACCTGCCCGTGGCCGGCAATGCCTTCCTGGGCGGTCGGCGAGGGGGTGAAGCGCAAATCCAGATCGCCTTGTTTAGCGGTGAACTCGCAAAGCGCGCGGACGGCGACCCTATAGCTCACTGCAATGCCTCGGCCCAGCGCACGTAGCAGACCGCCACCGGCATCTGATGGTGGCGGGCGTAGGCCAGCCAGCGCTTCTGGTTGTCCTGGAGGCGATCGCCGGGCCCCTTGACCTCGATCATTCGATAGCGCCGTTCGCCGGGCCAAAATTGAATCAGATCCGGCAACCCGGTGCGATGGTTGGGTACATCGAGCAGGATGCGCCTGAAGCAGACCTCCAGGTGCCTCGCTGGCAGGCAGTTAAGCGCGAACTCCAGCAGCGCCTCGTCGAGCAGTCCCCAGCTGACAAACTGGCATTGCGTACCGAATTTCTCACGGTAGCGGCGGCGGATGCGCTCGCCGTAGCTGCCATCCATGAGCGATTGCAGGCAGGCTTCGAAGCATTCGGCACGACGCGCGTAGAAATCCGCGCGAGCCAGATCTGCCGGCGCGGCGTGAAACGGGTGAAAGAAGGCCCCGGGCAACGGCGCGAAGATGGTCTCCCAGCAGAGCAGGCCCAGCAGTGAATTAATCAAGGTATTTTCCACGTAGAAGACCGGCGCATCTTCTGTCGTCAAATGCTCGAGCACCACGTGCTCGACATTGATATCCATGATCGGCTGGGGAAGACACAGGTCGATGCGTTCCACTTCTGCCTCGGGGCTGCGACGTGTCTGCTTTTCTCCAAGGCTGCGACGTAGCCGCGGCAGCATGCGCTCTACCTGCTGAGTTTCGGCCTCGCTTTCCGGTGCTTCGATAGCCTGCAGCGCCAGTTGCAGCGCCGCCTCGATCTGGTCATTTAGCTCAAGTACGCGAATGCGGCGCTGCCTCGCACCCGGATAGCGAATATCGGTATACAGCTGCAAGGCCTGTTGCAGATCACCCCTGCGCTCGTACTGCCGGGCAATGCTCAGCAGCAACTTGCCACGGCGGTTTTCCAGCCACTGGTTGGAATACGGGGAAGTGGGAATTTCGGTTAAGAGCTCATCGAGCACGTCACCCGCTTCGAAGCGCTCGCGACAGCGATGCAGGCGCAGGTAGGCATCGACATCCTGGCGGCTGGCGAACGCTCGGGATGAGGGGGCAAACGGCACCGGTTCATAACGGTAGATGCCCAGATCAGCCAGCACGAACTCGCTCCAGTCCTGGTGGATGTTGCCGAAGAACATCAGTCGCAGCCGCTCGCACAACGGGTTGATGCGCAGCTCGAATATCTCGTCGTCCAGCGCTGCGTGCCAGTGCGAAAGCGGCTGCCGGCTATCATGCTGGTCACGCATCGTTTCGAGCAGCTCGGCTTTGCGCGTCCAGGATGCAGCCGGCACTTTCAAGGCCTGGATGAGCTCATCCTTCTTCAGCAGACCGAACAACTGTGTGAGGTCCAGCAGCGGATCGTCGTTCACCCAGCCCAGCGCAACCAGCGGGGAAACGGCGGCTCGCGGACAACCAATTTCGGCATAGCTCAGCTTGCTGGCGCGAAACAGTTCGCCCTTGCGCATGACCATGCGCACGAGAAGCGCCCGCGAAGCCTGGGGCAGTTGGCCGAAGCGGTCGATGAAGGCACGCTCTTCGTCGTCCAGCAGATCACCGTGGTGCTGGCCCACCCAGGCCAGCACCTGCTGAAAGTTGTCGAGATAGTAGAAGGGATTTTCCAGCAGCTGGCGCATCGAACGTCCGGTTCGTAAAGCAGGGTCGGCCCCAAAAGCTGGCTATTTATACAGCTTAGCGAAGGGTTGGCAACGGCCGGACGATCAGCGGTTTATCTGGTTGGGGTTAGGGTTGGGGCACAGATGCGCCAGGCATCAGCCCGCCTGGCCTTGCCGGGATTCTGGTTCCAGCACCGCGATAGTCTGGGTGCTGTGCCTGAACGCCACCAGGTCGGTAAGCCAGCTTTGTAGTAGCGGTGATCGGCTCTTCTGGTTATGCAATGCGCTGGAAAGAATTTCACGGGCAATCACGACCATGGCACCCTTGGTACCCAGGAAATGCCAGTTGAACCAGCCGTCGCCGTATGTGCGTGGTGCAGCCTGGCCGGGTGCCAGCGGGATGTAGACCTTGATCGACAGATCGAACAATACTTCCGGCTTGGAAATGATCACTCTCTCGACGTCGTTGACCCTGGCCAGCCAATAACGGTGGTCGAAGCGCCCCCCGGTGAGCATCGCCGACTGGCTCAGAGCGTCGTCGAGCAGCGCCCGGTTATCGATGAGTTGCAAGATAATGGCTCCGTATGAGCTGCCACGCTCGAAAGCACGGCAGAGCGTTTCGAACGGGGCTGTTGCGAGACTGCATTGGCCCGCCCGGCATGCTCGGTTATCGGTAGCCAGCCGAAGTTCTTGATGCAAGATGTCTCGGCTGGCGATACGGGCGGGGAACCAATGACCTCAGGTGCAGGGTCGAAGCGCCTAGTCGGGGACACATGCAACCACCATGCGATTTACCTGAAGCCACATTTTACCCCTCAAAGGAACGAAAGATGAGCATCGATCCCAACGCCGGAAAGCTGCCGGACGAGCATTCCCTGGCCAATATTCCGCGCCTGATCGCCCGCTATTACAGTGAACGCCCCGATCCGTCCGATCCGGGACAGCAGGTTTCCTTCGGCACCTCCGGGCATCGCGGGTCATCCCTGAAGCGCAGTTTCAACGAATGGCACATCCTGGCAGTGACGCAAGCCATATGTGATTACCGCCGCGAGCAGGGCATCGACGGCCCGCTGTTCTTGGGGATGGATACTCATGCGCTGTCAGAACCGGCATTCGTCTCGGCACTCGAGGTGCTGGCAGCCAACGGTGTGGCGACGCGCATCGATGCCGGTTGCAGCGAAACCCACGGTGAACCCGGTTACACCCCAACCCCGGCGATCTCCCACGCGATCCTCGACTTCAATCGTGGTCGTAGCAGTGGCTTGGCCGATGGCATCGTTATCACGCCATCCCACAACCCGCCCACCGATGGCGGCTTCAAATACAACCCTTGCAACGGTGGGCCGGCCGATACGGGGGTGACCCGGTGGATTCAGGACCGAGCCAACGCCTTGCTGGTGGCGGGCCTCCAGGGCGTCCAGCGCATGGACTTCGACCAGGCGCTGAAGTCGCCTCATGTGCGACGCTTCGATTTCATCAGCCAGTATGTAGACCATCTGGACCAAGTGATTGATTTGAATGCCATCCGCCAATCAGGGCTGACCTTTGCTGTCGATCCATTGGGTGGCGCCGGGGTGCATTACTGGTCACGCATCGCCGAGCGCTACGGCTTGCCACTGGCGGTACTGTCGACGCGTGTCGATCCGACCTTCCGCTTCATGCGCCTGGACTGGGATGGCAAAATCCGGATGGACTGCAGCTCACCTCATGCCATGGCGGGCCTGATCGAAAGCAAAGATCGTTTCGACGTGGCCTTCGCCTGCGACACCGACCATGACCGCCATGGCATCGTCGCCCGTTCCGTCGGGCTGCTGAACCCCAATCATTACCTCGCCGTGGCGATCGAATACCTCTTTACCCATCGTCCCGAGTGGAGCGCGCAGGCGGCCATTGGCAAGACGCTGGTGTCCTCTTCCATGATCGACCGCGTGGCCAGCGGCATTAACCGTCAGGTGATCGAAGTGCCGGTCGGCTTCAAATGGTTTGTCGATGGGTTGATGGATGGCAGCCTGGGCTTCGGCGGCGAGGAGTCCGCCGGTGCTTCCTTCCTGTGCAAGAACGGCGGGGCCTGGTCGACCGACAAGGACGGCATCATCCTTGGCCTGCTGGCTGCGGAGATGACCGCCGTGACTGGCAAGGATCCGGGGGAGCGTTACCAGACATTGACCGAGCGCTTCGGCGCGCCGGTCTATCAGCGCATCGATGCGCCCGCCGATCGGGAGCAGAAGGCCAAGCTGAGCAAGCTTTCGGCTTCTCAGGTGTCGGCGGCAGAGCTGGCAGGCCAACCCATCACCCAGATACTTACAGAGGCACCCGGCAATGGCGCTGCAATTGGCGGTTTGAAGGTGGTGACCGACAACGGCTGGTTCGCCGCGCGGCCCTCCGGCACCGAGGACGTCTACAAGATCTACGCTGAAAGCTTCGAAGGCGAGGCGCATCTCAAGCGCATTCAAGAGGAAGCCAAGGCGCTGGTTGATAGCGTGCTGGCGGGCTAAGACCTTGGCACTGGCCGCCCTGATGATCAGGGGGGCCAGGCGCTGAGTTTGAGGTGGGTCGCTTCAAGACATACGGACGGCAGCTCATGGCACCGTCCGCTTTCCGCTTTCCTCCTTACACCGCGTATCCCAGCACTCGCGGCAGCCACAACGCAATTTCCGGGAAGATCGCGACCAGTACCAGCGCACTGCCCATCACCACGACGAACAGCAGCGCCCAACCGATTGTCTGTTCCAGACGGATCTTGGCAACCTCGGCGGTGACCATCAGGTTGATGGCGACCGGCGGGGTGAACTGGCCGATGGCGATGTTCATGGCCAGCAGGATGCCGAACCAGACGGGGTTCCAGCCGAAGTGTTGCATCACCGGAATCAGGATGGGCATCAGGATCAGGTAGATCGAAATGGCGTCGAGCAGCATGCCGGCCAGCAGCACCGCGACCATAACCAGAATCAGCAGCACCGCACCGTTGTCCGAGAGCGAGATCAGCCATTCGGCCAGATGGCGGAAGGTGCCGAGCATGGTTCCGGCCCAGGCGAAGATGCCGGCCAGGGCGATGATCAACATCACCACGCCGGAAATCACACTGGCTTCACCGCAAAGCTTCCAGAGGTTGCGCCAATCCAGTTCGCGCGTGACGAACAGGCCGACCAGCACGCCATAAGCGACGCCGGCGACTGCCGCTTCGGTTGGGGTGAACAGGCCGCTGCGCAGCCCACCGAGGATCAACACCGGAGCAAACAGGGCGGGCAGCGCCTGGCGGAAGCTTTCGCCCAAGGGTGGGCGTTCGGCGCCTTCAGGATTTTCCCAGCCGTAACGTCGGGCCAGCAGCCAGGCCGGCAGCACCAGCACCAGACCGGCGATGATCCCCGGAAACAGGCCCGCGGCGAACAGCGCCCGCAGATCCACGCCCGGCACCACGATCGAGTAGAGGATCAGGGCGATGGAAGGCGGAATCAGGATGGCGGTGGAGGCCGATGCCGCGATCAGCGTGGCCGAGAACGGCTTGGGGTATCCCGCCTTGGTCATGCTCGGCAGCATCACCATGGCCACCGCGGCAGCATCTGCCGGACCCGATCCGCTCATGCCGCCCATGATCAGGCAGACCAGAATGGCGACCATCGCAAGACCACCATGGCGCGGACCGATCAGCGCCTGGGCGAAGCGCACCAGACGCAAGGCCACGCCGGATTTCTCGAAGACCAGACCGGTGAGGATGAACAGCGGAATGGCAATCAGCGGGTACTTGGCGACGCCGTTGTAGGTATTGGTACCCAGCGTGGCGAGCATATCCGGCGAGAGCCCGGCGAGAATGCCGATCGCGCCGGACAGCGCCAGCGAGAAGGCGACCGGAACGCCTATCAGCAGCAGCAGCAGAAAGCTGGCGAGCATCCAGATATCAGGGCTCATCGGTGAGCCTCCCGCGCAGACGATCCAGGGTCATCTGGCTCAGGCGTACGATCATCAGCAGCGCCAGCAGCGGCAGCCAGACGACGTACCACCAGTTCGGCAAGCCGAGGCCGGGGGATTCAGATTCCCATTGATATTCCTCCAGGGCGAACTGGCCGGCGAACCAGACCACCAGGCCCAGCACGATCAGGCTGGCCAGCCACTGCAGCACGATCAGCGGCGTACGCAGCCGTGGGAACAGTCGCTCGGCAAAGCCGATACGAATATGTCGGTTGCTGCGCATCGCTACCGAAGCGCCGGCGAAGGTCAGGATGACCAGGAGAAAGACCGAGAGCTCTTCGGTAAAGGCGAAGGATGCATCGGTGAAATAACGCACTACCACGTTGGCCAGGCTGATCAGGCTGATGATGACCAGCGCCAGGGTAGCCAGCACGCGCTCAAGGCGCGCGTCCGGTTGTTTGTTCATGGTTTCCTCGATTCCCGGCAGCACGCAGCCGCCGGGCAAAACGGTTTTACTCGGCGATGGCGGCCCGGGCGGCATCCAGCAATTGAGCGCCGATCTTCGGCGTCCATGTTTCATGCACGCTGCGGGTGGCCTCGACGAAGGCCTGGCGTTGCTCGTCGGTGAGTTCGATCACTTCGACGCCACGCTCGCGAATATCGGCCAGGCGCTTGGCTTCGTTGCTGCGCGACATCTCGATTTCCCATTTGCCGGCGTCGATGGCCGCCTGGCGCAACAGTTCGCGGTCGGCCTCGGGCAGCTTGCTCCAGACACGCTGGTTGACGGCGAAGATTAGCGGATCGGCCATGTAATGCCAGAGGGTCAGGTACTTCTGGCCAACCTGGTCGATGCGCGCCACGTCGAATACCGACAGCGGATTCTCCTGACCATCCACCGCGCCAGTGGTCAGTGCCGGCTTGGCATCGGCCCAGCTCATCTGCGTGGGGTTGGCGCCCAGTGCGTTGAAGGTGTCCTGGAACAGCGGCGAGCCGACTACGCGGATTTTCAGACCGGCCAGATCAGCAGGTGTTGTCACCGGCTTGGCCGAGTTGGACAGCTCGCGGAAGCCATTTTCAGCCCAGGCCAACGGCACGATGCCGCGCTTTTCAATGGCAGCAAATGCCAGTTTGCCTGCCTCGCCCTGGGTGACGGCGTCGAGGTCGGCATTATCGGCCAGGAGGAAGGGCAGGTTGAACAGGTTCAGCTCCGGAACCTGCGGCGACCAATTGATGGTCGAGCCCACAGCCATGTCGATCAGGCCGGAACGCATCGCGGAAAATTCCTTGGTCTGATCACCGGCGACCAGTTGTGCGTTGGGATAGACGCGCAAGGTGATTTCGCCCTTGGAGCGTTCCTCGACCAGATCGGCCCATTTCTGAGCGGCCTGGCCCCAGGGGAAGGCGTCGGAGAGCACGGTGGAGACGGAGTATTCACGGGCAGAGGCAGCAAAGCTGGCGGACAGCGCGACGGCAGCGGCCAGCGCGGTGAAGCAGCGAGTCAGTTTCATGAGGCGTCCTTGTTCGGATCGGTTCTGGTTTTATATCGGCGAACGGCCAAGCGCTGATGGGCAGCGGTGGCTCGACGATGGCCGGTTAGCCATCGGGACGCGCGGGTAGCGCGGAGGGACGCTACCGGCTGCGGGGGGATAGAATGCAGCAAGATGTTGATGCGCCATGAAGGCTATTGGCCTTGTGGGCCAACAGCTCACCAACCGCACTGCGGCTGGCCTGCGCAACTATCGCAGAAGGAGCGTGCAGGCGCCATTATCGAACAGCTTCGTGTGTGCCAACGGTTGCGACGCAGCACGCGGCATGGCGTCTTGCTGATCTTGGTTGTGTGCGCCTCAGATGTCAGGGCGAGGTTGACGCGGTGCGCGTTGCGTCGGCTAACTCAGGCCTCGCCGGTAGCCTTCAGTGCGTTCAGGCAGCGCTCCTCAGCGGTATCCAGCTCGAGCTGCATCTGCTGGATATCGAGCAGCTGCTGTTCGAGCTGCTGGCGGCGTTCGGCAATCATGTCGAGCATGATCTTCAACTGCATCTGATTGCCGGCCTGGGGATCGTAAAGCTCGATGAGCGTCTTGCATTCGGCCAGGGAAAACCCCAGCCGCTTGCCGCGCAGAATCAGCTTCAGCGCGACGCGGTCCTTGGCTGTGTAGATGCGCTCCTGGCCACGGCGGGTTGGCGACAGCATGCCTTGCTCTTCATAGAATCGAATGGCGCGGGCAGTGATGTCCAGCTCGCTGGCCAGGTCGGAAATGCTGTAGGTCTGTTTCGCCATGGTATCGATCATTCCGTATTGCCCATGCCGGGCTTTCTGTTTGCCGGCACTAGGCTACAGGTCGCGCTTTGCCCTTTCGAGGTTCATTGCAGGTTGTTTTGCCGCGCTTTCGCCACCCGCGAGCCATTCGATCGGCCGAGAACATCGCTGATGCGTTGCCCCGCTGCAGCCAGCAAATCGAGATCGATTCCGGTGTCGATACCCAGACCGTTGAGCATGTAAACCACGTCCTCACTGGCAACATTGCCGGTTGCACCCTTGGCGTAAGGGCAACCACCGAGGCCGGCCACCGAGCTGTCGAACACGCACAAGCCCTCCAGTAAACTGGCGTAGATGTTCGCCAGCGCCTGGCCGTAGGTGTCGTGAAAGTGCCCAGCCAGCTTGTCGCGCGGTACGTCGCGACTGACGGTCTCGATCAGTTGGCGCGTTTTGCCTGGCGTGCCGGTGCCGATGGTGTCGCCCAGGGAAATCTCGTAGCAGCCCAAGGTGAACAACTCGCGGGCTACCTGGGCGACCCGTGCCGGATCGATCTCGCCTTCGTAAGGGCAGCCGAGCACGCAGGACACATAGCCACGCACCTGGATGCCATTCTCGCGCGCAGCGTTCATCAGCGGGGCAAAGCGCGCCAGGCTTTCGTCTATGGAGCAATTGATGTTCTTTTGCGAGAACGCCTCGGACGCAGCTGCAAACACCGCGACTTCGCTGACGCCGGCCTCGATTGCCGCTTCCAGCCCTTTCATGTTCGGCGTCAGGGCCGCATAGGTCACGCCGGTCTTCTGGCTGATCTGCGCGAACACATCGGCCGAGCCGGCCATCTGTGGCACCCATTGGGGCGAGACGAAACTGCCGACTTCGATATAGCTGAGGCCGGCCGCGCCGAGGTCGTTCACCAGTTGCACCTTGTCTGCGGTGCTGATTGGCTGTTTCTCGTTCTGCAGGCCGTCGCGCGGGCCGACTTCCACTAGGCGAACGTGTTTGGGCAAGGTCATATCTGCTCCATGGAGGGTTGGCGGCTTGGCGTCATCATTTCTTGTTGATTGCGTTATCCATAGGGTGCCAGCGGGTGCTAGTTCCCGCGTAGGGTGGACAACGGCAAAGCCTTGTCCACCTATGTGTAGCTTCGGTGGAAAAGCCGGCGGCGTTTTCCACCCTACGGTTGTTCGGCGCCTTCCATCTCCAGCAGCGCCGCGCCTTCGCTGACCAGCTCGCCCTCCGTACAGAACAAGCTTTTGACCACACCGGCCTGCGCCGCGCGGATGCTGTGCTCCATCTTCATGGCTTCCATCACGATCAATACCGTTCCTGCCTCGACAGTCTGGCCGGCCTCGACCAGCACACGCACGATGCTGCCATTCATGGGCGCGACCAGGCCGCCGTGTTGCTGATGGCTGGCCTCGGCTTCGGCAATGGGGTCGAAGGCGGTCACCGCCTGAAGCTCGCCGTTCCATTCCAGATACAGCGTGCACCCCTGGCGAATGGCCTTGGGCCTGCGAACGGTCTCTGCGCTGGTGCTGATGCACAGGGTTCGATCTTCATCGTTGCAAGTCAGGCGCACTCGAACTTGCGGCGGCAATCCGAAACGCAGGCCGGTGCGATTGGTCCAAGGCGAATGCACATCATCGTTGCGTACGCGCGTGGGCTCGGTCTCGACGAACAATCTTGCAGCCAGCTGCCAGAAGGCATCGTCCAGCGCGCCCGGTTTGCGCAGCAGCTCCGCCTCGTGACGAGGGATAAAGCCCGTATCCAGCTCCGCCGCGGCGAAGGCCGGGTGGCCAATGACCCGACGCAGGAAAGCAAGGTTGGTACGCACACCGCCAACATAGGTTTCATCGAGCATGGCCAGCAAACGCAGGCGCGCCTCCTCGCGATTCTCACCCCAGGCGATCAGCTTGCCGAGCATGGGGTCGTAATACGGCGAGACGCTGTCGCCCTCGGCCACGCCGCTGTCTACGCGCCTACCGGGGCCGGCAGCTGACTCGCGGTACAGATCCAGGGTGCCGGCGGCCGGCAGGAAATCATTATCGGGGTCTTCAGCGTACAGCCGCACTTCGATCGCATGGCCGTTCAGTGGCACCTGATCCTGGGTGATCGGCAACCGCTCGCCCTGGGCGACGCGAATCTGCCAGGCCACCAGGTCCAGTCCGGTAATGGCCTCGGTGACCGGATGCTCGACCTGCAGCCGGGTGTTCATTTCCATGAAGAAGAACTCGCCGCGTGCATCGAGCAGGAATTCCACGGTGCCGGCGCC
>Ga0233377_1000066_pt1 | contig 72436 bp, 72 predicted proteins | sample ElkDunMinimDraft_6_FD_191540 | JGI IMG/M metagenome (GOLD analysis project Ga0233377, IMG submission 191540) | Fecal eukaryotic communites from dung pellets of Tule Elk in California, USA - Elk Dung E36 | ecosystem: Host-associated > Mammals > Digestive system > Large intestine > Fecal | place...
ACGGATGATCTGTTTAAGATTGCTCATAGTTATCGTTTTACCTGCCATGCTTTAAGGTATGGATTATACCTCGACGCAAACGATAACTGAAAAATACAAAGTGGTCAAATATGCCATTCCGGCAATCTTGACCACTCTTGCAAGGGTGGTCAGGATGGTCAGATTGACAGTGGTCAAGATCACCGGATTATTACTCCCTGATGTGCGGTTTACCCTCTAAAAGGGGTGGTCAACATCATCGGAAAAAAGTGGTCAGCATCACAAGAACAGGTGGTCAAGATGGATCGGAATATACAATTGATTCCTAAAAAGATGATCCAGTATTGATGAGGTAGATAATTTTGAATGGCTGCGAATAGCAAAAACAATGACAATATCGATAAAATCCCAGAGAGGATTCTAAATGGCACCGTCGTGTACTTACTATCTGGTTCAAGCATCCATTGAAGTATTTCCTTGGCATCTGATAAGGTTTCTTTCTTTTGCTGTCCATGAGCTAAAAAATATTGCCTAAAATCAATTTTTGCCGTTAATTCCAGGATTGCCCGCTGTCTGTTTAAAATTTCATTTTCATCCGCCAATGGATCAGTCAATGTTTTGAGGAGTTTTTCTTCTGATGCAAAGCAACAGGTACGGTTGATTAAATTAAAAAGAGATTTTTCACCGACAATATCAAGATCTGTGGCATAGGGATGATGGCTGTCCATATTCCTATCACCCCCATTCCGGGGGTCTCCTTCTAATGCCTTAACCTCAATTTCATTTATTTCCTTTAATTGAAGGTTGAAGCTTTTCAAAAACTGAGTTTCGTTATAAACCCTTACCAACCATACAAAAATTGCCAAAGAAAGCAAAAATAATATTATCCATGTTAAACTTCCTGATTGATAAACCTTCCATGTCGCAAATAGGACACATCCACCTAACATTAACCTTGTTATAGAATAAAACATCAACCGTTTATTGTAATGCATTACCTTTTTAAAAAAATAGTTGGATCGTTTTAAATATTCGTCTTTTGGCTTGTACATATAAAGAAGGTTGGACGGTGATGGATTGGTAGGAGGCAACGGTGTCAATAAGCCACGCATTGAGTGGCTAAGTTTAAGTAATAAATATAAATTGGTAAAACCTTCTGTAAATTTTACGAAGACACCTTTATAGATCCGCTTCAGAAGATGACTTAATCGTTCTGTTTCATAATGTTAGTCAAAAATTATGGGTTCAATATCACACCCCCCATTCTTTTGATCAATAGTACTGGTTGCTGAGTCAATATTGGGTTTTAGCTCTTGGATTCCTTTGTATAGTTAATTCAGTTGTTAGATGATGATGTATCATCTGGTTGTAATACGGAGGTGGTTTCGAAGGTCCCAAACCTTCAAAAACAACATATTGTCGGTCTTACATAAAAATATGAGAAACTATTATTTAAACTTAAATTTTCTTCTAATTACTAATATAAGGCAATTTAAGCCATGGAAGTAATAATCTCATAATTTAAACAACCGTGGCCGTCTCGAAACTCCGTCCACCCTTTAGATTGGCAAACCCAACACTTCTTTTCCTGAACGACTATATGATTCAAATTTGAAATTGCAAGCTGCCCCGGATCGGTACCGACTTGTTCCGACAAGCAGATGTTATGTAAAAAAACGAAGGTTTTCCTACACAGCAACAAAAACTATCTTTTAATGAGTTTTATCTGTTTATATTTCTGTATATTAAATTAAAGGACTCTCAAAAATCTAACGTTTAAGCAGACATTAGTTCAAACACAAGAAATCCAAGTTCACCAGAAAGTTTCTAACCTACGCAAAGCTTCCCGTCTTTGGCAAAATACTTTACGCGTTCATTATTCAACTAATCAACTTCCATCTTCGAGATCAGATTAAATCCAACATCAAAAATTGACAGAATAACTATTGTCTCTTCGGAACGGGGACAAAAGAACTTTCATCGTTATAAATATCTGTGAAAATTCCTTTGGAAGACAAGCGAAAATGAGGTTTTTTTTACATTATCCCACACGAGGATTCAAACCGGAATTGCCCGATGGAAGACAGAAGAAATTACTTCGTAAACATTAATGATTCATGTCGAATTTTAGCACCAGATACCTGAACCTATCCTCATCATAATCTGGATTAAAAAGGTTGTTCAGCGATAGGTAAAGGCCGTTCCTTCCAACAAAATGGTTACTAGAGGTATAAACTTGAAATTTATCTAAAATATGCTCACCTATTACTTTCAGATCTTTGTCCAATACCATAACTCCTAGATAAGGGCGTGAGATCAATAAGTCTCTGTAGTTATATTCATCCCCCAAATCCTGGATATTGAAAGACGGAAGAAAGAACCGATAAAAGACGTCACGGTATTCGTCATACAAAAATGTGCTATATTGATCATGGGAAAAGGTTAATAGGAAACCTTCGTTAGCCCCACTAGGTAACTTGTTTGCATATAAAAATTGATTTACATATTCTGACTTCACTGATTTACTTTGGGTTACTTCTTCCTTGTCCAAGTCAAAAATCTGAATCTCATGATCGTACCATGGAGCTATATAAAGTTTTCCCTTTCGTTCAGCCCAGGAAAAGCCGGAGGTTTTCTTCCCCTTGTCCCAGTAATTTTTTGGGTAATAGACTTCATGCCATTCCACACTATCAGTAACCATATTATAACTGAACACCAATCTTTGTTTTTGGATATCCTCCTTTTTCATATGATGATGATCCATAAATAAAGGCTGTGCAACAAATATTTTACTTCCCCTAGGATGTAGCATTTTATCAGATGGAGCCGATAAGTATGTAAGAGGTTTCAAATTATCCTCAACTCTTTTTGATTTTAATTTCTCTCCGCGGAAGTTCAACAAGCCAATACTTGGTGGGTTACTCAAATACCACACAGAATCATTACCCGTAAGACTGCCACCGTTAAAGCTAGAGATACCATGTTCTCCTTCCTTTTCTAAATGGATTTTTTGAATTGTTTTCCCTGAACGGAAATCCAAAAGACAAAGGTTCCTGACAAAGGGGTTGTAAGCCAGAAAATATTCAGCTGAATCCGTGTCTATATACTGGATATTGCTGGGATTAACGGGTATATTCTCATATGCATCAAAAGCGATGCTATCCACGCTAAAATTGACAGTAGGGTGAACATCCATTTTACATCCGAAATTAATGAAGATCAAATAGACTAGGTTAACTTTAAGTTTGTTCATATTAATTTTATTGAACTAGGCTTATGATAAATAAAATTCATATTCTGCAGGACGGTGGAATTCAGTTGATGACCACGGTTATCAGGTTTTGTATGGGTAAGGTGGTTTTTCCACCATCCTTTTCATGACATTTTCGAAAATCCCTTCCTTCATCGTATGCCTGTTGAAGCGGTAGGTTTACTCATCGAGGGAGGGCTACAGGTGGAGTAACGAATGGTAGACTTCCCCCAATTAGGCTTTGGACAGCATCACCGCTCTATCGAGCTGGGCGAAGTTCTTCCCCTTCTTTTCCGATTTCTCCCTAACCAGGTTTGGGAATTCGCTTCCTGCACTTTATAGCCGCTCCATCTGTCAGTCCTCATCTCTGCACCAGGAGCTTTATGGTCCAAAATGAACCGCTTCAGGTGCTTCCGGGCTGCGGTCTCCACCACCGGTTCGTATATGCTATTGGCAAAGCCTAAACCTTCCATAAATCAATTTCCCAGAACCTTCTGGGTATTCAATATTGGCAAAAGCCAAATTAGTAATTCATTATCAATGAATGCTGGGTAATTACATAGGGGTTCATGTTAAAAGATTTTTATAAAGTACAGTTCCCGTTATGCTTAAAAACATTCTTCTCTATCACTGGAATTATTTCATTTTTGTAGTCATTGATCAGCCTTTCCTTTACGCCTTGGGGGAAATTCATATAGCCTGTATTTGCCAAAGGATAATTTTACCCAGCCTATAAGTGGTTTCAAAAGGAAAGGGTTTTAAGATATGGCAGCTTTGTTGATCTTTTATACCGGATAGCACCCACCTTACCAACTCCCCTTTCATCATTTCCGTTTTATTTCCTTTTTGTCTTCCTTACATGCAACAAATAAAAGACGGCCAATTAAACAATTAACCATTGAAGGATCACGGGATATGAATTTAGGTAAACCGATAAATTATTGATAACCAAATGCCAGCAAGAATAGACTAAGATCTTAATTTAAATTAAAATCTTAGTTTATGCAAATTATTCAAAAACATATTTGTCTTAAGGGCAGATTCAGCCGGTGAGCGAGTTAAAATTGTCGGCAAGCCAAACAGTACAGTCGTGTCGCCAACGCAAGCTACAATCCCGTAATCCGCCTTATACTGCCTGTCCCGTGCTTGATCCGGGAAGACCCGTAATTACGGTGGTGTGAGAGGCGCAGCGGCGCAACGAGAGCTTTATGGCTCACGGCCGTCTACTCGACTGGCGGCTGCTGGCATAAACTCCATCTCTATCTGATTTATCTGAGAAGTCGAAAACTTGTCCAACGTAAATAAACTTTTTACCAAGCGGTTGAACAACTTTCTTTTCTGTCTACGAATCCGAAATTTTGCTCAGTAGGGTTGGAGGTGTTGGCTGGAATGGGTGAATTGTCCCAAAGTCTAACCATATTCAACCCTCAAAATAAAAACGGGCAAAAAAGAAAGTTATACTACTTCATCCAAAAAAAGAGCATGTAATATTTTTCATCAGGAAAGCCATTTAGCCCTTTTTTCCTATTTAATTTGAAATCCATCCATATCATTCCGATTTTTTTCTTTATAAAACTAGGCAATTAAAAAGACCTTCCTTATATTAACTAATATTTTAATTATAATACGGTTCTTCCAGATGCACAAAACTTACGTCAAGCCCGGGTACCTGCTTTTGGTACTGATCCTTTTTATCACCGCCTGTAATGCCTCCCGGGAAAAGCAGGGATTGGTTATCAATAAAGAATACCTTTCATTTCCAACCTCCGAATTGATGCCCGTGAATTCACAGGTGCAGATGATTGAATCCGACTCCGGCGACTATTTATTGTTATACAACTATTTTGATAAAATCTACCAGTTTCTGGAATTTCCCGGTGGGAAGCTTCGGCAGGAAATCCCCATAAAATTTGAGGGGCCCAACGGCGTCCGGGGACTTACAGGGGGCATGATCACCTCCCTGGATTCTTTTTGGGTACTAACCAACCCCCCGGCTATATCCTTGATGGATTTTAACGGGGAGATCGCCTTAAAAAAGAAAATAGAGAACAGTGTGTTTCCCATTACTTTTATAGCTGCCGCTCAGGATAAACCATTGGTCAAGTACGGAAGCAGGATATTTGGTGCACAGCCTTTGTTTATGGGACACCATGACATAAGCAGAGCGGATATAAAAAAGCACCAGTTAATATACAGTTATGACTTTAAGACCGATAGTGTGCAGTGGTATGATGTGTTTTATCCCGATGATTTCTGGGATAAGGGGAAGAAAATCTCCGAATATTCATGGGCGCAAAGGGAGGGAAAGATGTATATTGCCCCCTGGCACGATCATGAAATACAGGTATTTGATATGTCGACCGGTAAAGTAGTAGATAGACAGCAGGTAAAATCTGACCATGTCAACAGGTTCAATATCCTAAACGAAATTCCTGGCAGTCCCACCGAAGGCTTGCAGAGCAGGATATCCTATGACAGGTATGGGCCTTTAATCTATGACAGGTACAGAGATGTTTTTTATCGGATGTTCCTGCCTGCTGTGAAATGGGAGAAGGATTATTCCGACGAAGAACTCAATAATCTTAATTATAACCGCCCTTTTGCTGGAGTTATGGTTCTAAATAAGGATCTGACTATCCTGGCAGAATATATGTTCACTGAATATGAAGTGGTAATTGATTTCAATTTTTTTGTAGGTGAAAAAGGTTTATACCTGTCCATGAACAATCTTCTCCACCCTGATTATAACGAGGATGAATTCCGGTATCTGGTATTAACATATGAGTAATGCAAGGGGTTGGATAAGGATGTAATTTATAACTCATCCATCGGGCTTGGAGAGAGCCGGCTTACTTTTATATTTTTCTTAATATTTCTTCCGCACTCTTTAGGCGGGTATATTGTGCTCTTTTGAGGAAGAAGATCTTAACAAGTTAATTAACTTAGCAAATGGTATATACTGAATCAGTGATAAAAAGGAGCTATTTAAATTATCCATTTCAAACAATAGAAGGATTTTATATGAAATCCCGTTGATCTGCAGGTTTTAATAATATAGAGACAATTCATTTATCACCTATTAGTTAGAGGTTATTCGATTCCTATCCTTTCCAGAAAAGCAGACTCAAATGTATCCCAACAGAGAGCAGTAAACTCTCCAAAATTAATTCATCCTTACCCTTCATTCTCTGAATAAGATTTTAATCGAAGAGAATACCCGCATAAATTATGTCCTTTCCTCATTAAAACCTCCGGTCAATTTGAAGAGAATTGCAAGTTATCCGGATCGGCATTTACTGAATACTGAGAAAAAGCGATTTATACATCAAAACGAAGGTTTTTTTACACAGCGATAAAAATTACGGTTTCATAAATTTTATCTGTTTACATTGCTGTGTATTATTTCAAAGTTTAAAATACACGATATTGTTAAGTTTCGTAAACAAGTACTCCAATGAAAATAGGCTACGCACGGGTTTCCACGTTTGAACAGAATTTGGACATGCAATTGGATGCCCTGAACAACGAAGGTTGCCAACAGGTGTTCACCGATAAAGTATCAGGAATTAAATCATCCAAACCCGCCTTTGAAAGACTGCTTGAATATGCCCGCCCTGGAGATACCATTGTCGTCTGGAAGCTCGACCGTCTGGGGAGGAATACAGTAAAGCTGATTGAACTGGTGGAAGAGCTGGCAAAAAGAAAAATAAACCTAAAATCATTGGGCGAACAGGTCGATACAACCACAGCTACGGGAAACCTCTTTTTTCAGTTCATGTGTATTTTGGCAGAGCACGAACGGAATATTATCCGGGAAAGGACGAAGGCAGGGCTTTCTTCAGCCAGGGCGAGGGGGCGCACCGGTGGCAGACCAAAAGGCCTAAGCCCGCGTTTTCAATTAATTGCTCCTGAGATCAAAGAGATGTATGAAAGGGACAACCGGAGTACAGAGGAAATCAGGAAAATATTCGGTATCAAAAGCCAGCCTACACTCTACAAGATCCTGCAGTTCTCGGGAGTGGATGTCAAAAAGTTTTTAAAAAACAGAAAAGGAGGATAATAGCAGGTGAAGCCTTCCGAAAATGGTTAAATGGATTTCTGAAACCAAGGTTGATATTTAACCATCCGATATCATCAGCCATGGGCAACGAAAAATTAAACCCAAGATTTGGGTTCGGCAAAATAGCTCTAAAGAAAAGAGGCAACTTATCAATAAAATTCACAAAAAAAAGATATGAGAAAAAAAAGCCGGTAATCTTATAAAACGGTCGTTTAATGACTCATTCCCACATACGTCTCGTCCACATCCACTTTGCCGTCCATCGGGTGGTTCCCGCGGCTGACCATTGCCCTCATTACCTTCTGCTTGAACAGCCAGCAGGTCTTCTGTCGCAGTTCCAGCTTCCTGCTCAGCTCGGTGCTGCTGACCCCGCTTTTGCTCGTGGAGACATAGTAGACGATGTAGAATGCCTTCAAAAGGGGGAACTTGCAATGGTGGAACAGCGTGACGGACGTCGGGGACTCCAGCCGGTGCCACTTGATGCCCTGCCTGTCATACTTCCAAATGCCCTGGCAATGCTTATCATGGCCGCACTTTCTGCATTTAAAATCATCCCCCACTTCAACGATGCCGAATACTTCACACAGCTCTCGTCTACAGGGAAACGCTCCTGGAACTCGAACAAAGACAGACTCTTAACCGCTTTTCCATAACTTTCTGTTTATGCTATCAATAAGCGTTTTGTCTTTATTGGAAAAGAGCCTAGTTCAATAATACTTTATAGAAAAAAAAGGAAATTTGCTTCGCCTGAAAGAACCTTTGACCTCAAGCTTTCCTGAAAAATGTGCCAAAAGTGAAGATCCCGTCGCAGATCAAATTCATAAAAGCAATTTTGGGATCGTACAATTTAATCTCCCTCTTCGGCAACGTGATTAATCAAATACTGTTTAATATTATTATAATCAGACTTTTCAGCTTTATTTTTCCACCATAATATACTATCGTCCTCGTGACCGATTCCATTTAATTGATCGGCGATGACAATCATTTTTTCGTCTATATACGCCACATCTATTTCATTGAGCGGATTATTTTTAAACCTATTCAAAATATCAACATACAATTGTACAAATTCACCAAATTCATTATTCCTTAAGATACTTTTAGACCAAGCTGAAATATAACCGACTGAAGCTTCAAGCCCAGGATTGCTTTGAAGTAATACTTTATACATCACAATTATTATTTGTGCTTTAGCAGCAGCCTGTTGATAAACTACTTTGCTTAATTCGCCTAATGCCCAAACTACGGTAGAATGATCATCACTAATTAAACCTTCTTCAAGTTTCTCATAATTTCTGTTAGCATGAAATAATTTTGTTATTACAGCATTTGTCTTGTCGTAATCGGGAATTAGGGACAATTCAGTTTTGAATTTTCGTAAAAACCAATACATCTCATCCAACACATCTACAAAGGCAAATTGCGCATCATCATCTCGAGACATAAAGTATTCGATACCCGAAATCTGTTCCTTTAATCTCTCGTATAAAGCCTCAAGTTCTTCCTGGCTCCAGAAAATACCATTGGGTATCTGTTCTGATACCGTTAGCCGACTTAATTCTATTAGGTTCATCCCGCCGAAACTATGGGTTTTCCCGGTTACACCTGTATACCAGATTCCAGAATTTCTAATTAGTGATTTTTTTATTGTTTGCTTCAGATTTGGATCGTTATTAATAAAATATAAGAATATATGCCAAGACCTCGGGTTTCTAACTTTTGAGAAGTCAAATTCTCTAAGGGCATTTGTAACATTGGATATTTGCTCATCTGAAAGCAATGCGTGTATATTTCCGACCACGAAAATTAAATCATCTCGATTTTGAGTGAGGTTACTTATGGTTTCATCTAATAGGTTCTTAAGTTCTGTTGGGATGCCTGTAGATTTTATGCGTTTATAGAAATGGTTTCGGTTAAAATAATACAGGTAGGATATTGCATGATCGCATTTTTCTGGTTTAATGTAAACTAAAGTATCAATTAAAATAGTTGTAATGATAGTGGGGCTGACTACAAACTGAATTGCAGAAATAAAAAAATTCAAAAAAGAGTATCGGCGGGGATCTTCGAATGCAAGACCTTGTGCCAATAGCTTTTTCCATACGCTTAAAAACTCATCCTGCCATATTTCAGGCTCTACGGCAATAATAACCTTAGAAAGGAAGACCAACATGTGATGCTGATAGCCCTCCGGTGCGTCATCAAAGTTTTTCAGCAACCTCTTTGTGATTTTTGGCAGCTGGATTCTAACCATGCTTTCATTTCCGTCACTAAAAGCGTAATCCTGGCCAATTCTTCTGAGTATACTATCATCGCTGTACTGTAGGCTATAAAAAAGAAATGGGTATGGATAATATTCAAACCCGCATCTAAACAAATTATACCAGGATGCAACTGATTCGCGATGAGTCCGGTGCACCATCAACTGAAACCCTGATTCCGCCATCAACATCAAATATTGTAAGGCCGATTCGAGCTTGCTGTGTTTTGTAAAGCTTATTGATCTGGTTGTCGAGTATCGATCTTGTCCTAGCAGAGCAGGTTTTTTAAGTCTCGCTTCAAATTGCTCAGTTAAGTATTCAAATTTATTCTGTAGTGTTTGAAATCCGGCTTTTTCGTAATTACGGATGGCTCTTTTTATCTTTTTGTCAACAGGCCATGAGTATGAGCTTTTTAAAAAATGTAAAAGTTCATATAGATATAACAATTCCTCACCGGTAAAAATATAATCATCTTCAACCAACAAGGTAAGCCGTTCTGCTGCAGTTTTGGAATCAAAAATTGACATGAGACCTGACTGCTGAATGATTTCTTTGCCTTGGGCATCCCATTTCCAAAGCTGCCTTTTTAGTTCTTTAAATTCAAAAGAATAAGCTAAAAAGAGTAACTGGTCATAAGTGGACTGTTCGGAATTTTCGGTGATTTCGAAACTACTTATTCGCGCGAGCAAGGTTTTTGTATCTGTACTAGTCTCCGCTGTTTCCAGCAAAGCCCCAATTACATCTTCTTCGAGAAAATATTTAATAGGTAGGTATTGATCCCTAATAGCGAGCAATACCAATTTTTTTAGTGTATTATCAGAATCTTCCTCTAAAATATATTTTTTATATGCGTGGTGATTTGCATAAGTGATCAACGAGTGCTGATTGTGCGAATTAGCGTAGTTAATGTTAGCAATCCACAGTTTGCCCCTAATAGAGTTAAGTTGTTCTAATGTCGAACGCATTAGCTCATATATAGGCTTCTTTTGAAAGTCGTACACATTAAAATTATTCCATATTTTATTCCTTGTATTTTCGAAGGAAAGGTCAATTTTCGAAATCTCCGCATGAATCAAATCACCATTTTCAAGAAAAATAAGAAGGGCTTTTAACGCTGTACTAGGATCAGAAATTTTGACCCGATTGTGCGTTTCCTGTTCTAAAAATTTTATTACAGCTGGCGATCTTAAAGGTATTCTTATAATACTGTGGTTTTCATAAAATAATTGTTGATCGGCCCGGCTCTCTGAAGCACCAACATCAATCAAATATATTTTATATTGATGTTGCTTATTCTTAATTGCTTCTTTATGAAGAATGTCCTTGACCCAATTTACCCATGCTTTGAAATTTGGATCAACACCGGAGAAACCTATCAGGCAAAAAGATTCCTGAAGTAATGATATACGCATAAGTTGCGTAAATGCTTCATGCTTTTTAGGGTAATCATCATAGTCTTCCTTAGCGATTACGTACTGTTTATGCGGGTCGCCATCAAATTTAAAATGGAATTTGTTCTTTTGAAATGAGCTTCTCAGGGAACCATGAAGTTTAATGATATTTTTGGTCCGTTTTAAGCGAAGATCAGCGGCACTTCTCACAATATGGTAGCGACTTAATAGAGCGATTTCCTTCTCTTTTATGGTCTGATCATTATCTCTTATTTTTTCTTCGTTAAGATCAATTGTTTTTTGAATCTCTTCTCTTGATTTGGATTTGCAATTTTCATCTTTAACAAGACTTGAGTTGACAACTACCAGATCTATGGGTTCGCCAGAGCTTCCAGCCTTCGGAGTTTCTAAGTCCTTCGGAAGAGCTTGTATTGCATCATTCAGGTCACTACGCTCCTTGTAAAGCTTTGATGTTTCATTTTCAAGATCCTCTATTTCCTCTCGAATTTGTCCAACCTGTGTTTCATCGACACAGCAATCTAACAATTCGTCATAATTCGTCGTGAAAATGTTATTCCATGGCAGTTCAATTAGCTTTCGGTGCAAACTCAGTCTGTCCGCTTTAATTTTAATAGAATCTTCACGTATTTTAAGCACAAAATCATTCCCGTATTTTTCAATTGCAGGAGTACGTTCTTCAATATAGGTCGCAATCGCCTCCGGATATCCCTTCCGTCTAATATATTCAGTTACAATCTCCAAATAGCCCAACCTTGAAGCTATTTCTTTACATTTCTCCTTTGTAAAGGATGTTAGCGGAAGCTTAACTTTTTGAGCGGATCGATTTTGCTGGTGGTAGGCGGTATTTATTTCATCGCAGAAAAGCTCCTCTGTCAAATCAAACAACAATTCATCCCAGCTTAAAAATGCTTCATGCACGTTTTTGCTAAAACCAGCACCAACCAGCAACGACATATGTTCTCGTTCTAGCTTTCTCCTCAAATCTTTTAGATGCTTTTCGTAATTCATTTTAGGATCAATATAAAATTGAATGAGAGTTTAAAAACTAATAGCCTAATTTTCTTTTCGCTGTAATATAAACAGGTAGAATTTATTAAAGGATGATTTTGATTGCTGTTTAAATAACCTTCGTTTTTTATACATTACGCCTGCTTGCCATGAGCATCCCCCAATAGTTAGGACAAATTACATTTAACTTCAATTATACAGGTTGCTGCAGAGTTTTCCATATTTCCACACCTGAAAATCCCTTTGAAAATTTTCAGTGTAGTGTGGGAATGTGGAAAACTCGGTTTCATGCCACCTGTTCAATCGGGGAAAAGACCTCAGCAGGAATGCGTTCATCGAGGCTGCTGTCTCTTCTCATATGGTTGTAATAATCCATGTATTCCGCCAGCTGTGCATATAAATCCAGCCCGTCTGCCGGTGGGTTGAGATAGATCTTCTCGTATTTGACCGTCCGCCAGAACCGTTCGATAACACGTTGTCAATGGCTCTTCCTTTGCCGTCCATACTCAGCCGTATCCCCTTGGACAGCACCGCCCCAAAGGCTTCTGAGGTAAACTGGCTTCCCTGATCGGTATTTTCAGCTTTGCGGTGATACTGGCCAGGCGGTAATTATTCATCCATCCCCGCCAGACCTCTGCCAGCTTTTTCAACCTTTTGCTGGTATCAGCTAAAACCTGATCGTCTCGCTTAACGGCATAGAAACCTCCCCTACTGGTCTGGCCGTGTATTCGTAGGATTTAACCTCTTCATCATCCCCAAATACTTTAATAGTGGCTTTTAACTCCTGGAAATTCTCATCCGGAATACCCCCTGTATGAATGGCATTGAAAATGAATCCGATGGTGTGGACAGGCTCTTTGGATCCCACTATAAGTTTTGGAAAGATCAACGGCATGGAAAGATTATACGTGTTGGCCTGCTCCACTACCTGGGTCCACTCTACGTCTGTCGGCTGTTGGATTATTGGAGTCACAAACCCGTTCAATCCTTTATTTAAAGAGTGGATGCCAAAATTGATCATGTACTGGTCCAAGCTTCCTTCAAATTCAACTTCGATTCGGGCTCTCTTTTCGTTCAGAGGCTGTTCATCTGCATCCTCACTACAGGATAAAATCGCGACAGATAGCGCCAAAAAGAAAAAGTACTTTAAATTTTTCATATTTGTTATGTGTCTGCTTACTGTTATAACTTTAAAATTCACCTTTTTAACCCGTAATTCTTATTTCCTGGATCAATTTCTAATTTATTAAACCGAACATCGTAAACTTCAATTTTTTTCGCCCAAGGATCCGCTTTCAAAAACACCCTTTCGCCGGACTCAAGAATAGCCGCCTGGATATTTCCCCTTCCCAATGAGGCCATCAGTGACCTTTTCTGATTTTCATTGGATAATCCACTTACCTTCAACAGGTTTAACTCTTTTTCCAGATTAAAATTTTGATCCTCATAGATTCTATGAAAACCATAATTTCCGTTTTTGTCCTTTTGCTGGAAGTCGAGCTTGATCCATATATTTTCTCTTCTCTTGTGTAAAGACAAGTCTATCTCCCTGCCGTCTTTGTCAAAGTTATACAAGAGATGTTTACCGGAGGATTCGTAAATAAGGAACCCGTTTGTAAACTGATCTGCGTGACGCTCATGTAAAACACTTTGCATCATGTCAATCGCTTCCTTCCTATTCCTTACAAAATAATGGGATTTATTCCGGATTCCTTCCTTATAATAATCATGAACGAGAATGACATTTGTTGATGGCCCCGGAGTAATATCATTTCCCTTAAAGTCCAGCTGGCGAATAAGGTGTCCATAATCCAAAATTTTTAGGGATCCTTGTTCATATGGATCTGAATTCTTCCTCAGGGAAAGAAAATCTTTTGCTTCTTGAATCCCAGCAACCTTGGTTTCCTGAACCACCAAACCTTGGCTATTTACTAATTGAAGATCGTATTGCTTGGAAATTTCCACCTCTTTTAAAATAGATCTGCCACTCAACAGATTATACGCTTCCTTAGCCGTCAAATCATTTCCCTTCCCCAAAAAAAAGGTATTGCTAATTTTTTCTTCCGAATTTCCTTTTTCCAAAGTGGCCTTAAAACCGTTAATTGAATAAGTCTCCTCGGCCTTCGAAAACAACAGCTCATAATGTACTACGTCTTTTGGAAAATTTCCTTGGAGGGAATGTTCATTGTCAAATTGAGCAGTAGCCCCTATGGAAAATTTTTGGGAACCCGATTTAATTTTTGCTTCTAAGGCTGGGGTTAAAGAATTTCCAAAGCCAAGGTATACCAAGCTTTTCTTTAGCGAATTGAGGTTAGCAATATCCATAGGATTGTAGGGTGAATGCAAATATAGCAAAGCGGTATTTCTTTTTGAATTTATAGCAGAAACCCAATAATTATTGTTTGAAAGATACAATTACAAGCCGCACTTTATTTACCATGCTCTCCATTTATATGCCTTCATAATTAAAAGAAATAATTTTCCCTGTTTTTATTTTTTGGTTTTTTAGTCTTCAACGTCTGCTTTAATGCCAATTGTCTTAAATGATCACGTAGAGTGAATCGTTGAGCCTCCATTTTAAATACCTTGTTACGGAATTCACAGGTAACAGAATTTTCTTCGATTTTAAAACGGCAATCTTCTCCATTTATCCAGTGCTGCACCTTACAATCCTTAATCTTACCTAAAAGGGAGTTCCCGTAAACACTGTAGTAGTGCCTAACAGCGTCATATTGCTGAATGACTTCCATGAAGTGACTTCGATCCAGCCTGGATCCGGTCGCTATAAAGGCAGAATGGGCTACACCATAGTAGCGGAAATATCCTTTTAAATGAAAGATTAGATTGGTAATGGAATCGGATATAAAAAGGACTCTGACCAAATGAGGGGCGACAGTGGAGAAGACCGATATTCCCCCGGAGGAAGCCGTGAATCTAGTCACAGAAAGCACCTCCCGGTCTACTACCGCCCCCTTTATATCATAGTAATTGACATAGAGCCGCCCGATTTCATCCTCAAATAATACCTTTGAAAAAAGGTGTTGAACCTTTCTGTCAACACCTTTTATGTCCAATAAATCATAGCTTTCTCTTATATTCTCCATCCCCACGTCTTTTATCAGACCCTTTTAATTCCTCAGCACTTTTGGTCTCGGAAATAGACTCAGTATAAGAACGTTGATCTAAGCCCTGCGTTGCTGCGTTTGCTGAGGCTATTTTAGCCAGCTCTTGTTTCACCATATCCAAATCATAGGCAGCGTCCTTGTTTTTCGGATTAAGGGACATCTTATGCTCAACCTGCTTTTTGATCTCTTTAAGCCCATCAATATACCCCTGTGAGTAAGATTCTTCTTCCTTTGTCTTCTTCCCCAGCATCCTCTGGATACCTGTGATCAACAAATAAGACAATCCCCCATCCAAAATCACCGATAAAATGAGGCCATTTCTGTTGGATCTTATCCCTCGTTTTTCAATGGTTGAAAGCTGAAACTCCGTCCCGTCAGCGAGCTCTACCACCTCCCCTTCCTTATACTTCTTCTTCTGTTCAGGGCTGAGCGTTTGCCCGTCTACTGCCTCCGGGGCTTTGATAGCTCTGGGATCAAAGCTCATAAACTGCTTTGTTTCCTGGTCATACTCGATGATCTCCGTCTGTACATTGCCATTCTTATCCACATAACTTTTTCTGATGTTGGCTATCTCTGACCGGATTAACCTTTGACGTTCATCTTCTGATAAATGGGGATGGGAGTTGGGTTCCCTATAAACCGGATCTATCCTTAAGCTCGGTTCCCCATTATTCCCTTTTACTATGGATAAACGTGCCGAAAGAGAATCAATCTCAACATCCCTCCCCTTCAGATTCTTCAATTCAACAATATCAGTCATCCTTCCATTTCTCAAGGCTCTTACTTGCTCCTCTGGAATGGTAAATTTCCCATCCTTATAGATCCCAAATATTCTCAGGTCCTGCATGGGTAATGTTTTATCTGTTTTCATCTGCCAATCTTTATTGAAGTTCTATATTCATTTTCCCTAGACACCTCTTGCACCTGTGTTTTGTCCTGTCCCGATTCAATATTTTGATTTAAGTCCCTCTTTCTATCATAGGCCATCAAAAAGTCCGATATTTTTTGGGCGTCGGCTGCCGCCTGATGGATTTCAAAAGGCTTCTCGGTCAATATTTGAATCCAGCTATCTACATATGCCACGTGTTGTTTGGGGTCATGTCCAATCTGCAGCTCAGCCCCCAACATCATACTGGCTATTTCAGCTCTCAATTCCTCCCGAGCATAATCCTGCGTTCCAAAGGTGTTCATAATACTTCTGTCAAGGCGGTCTTTATGTCCAGTCCAGTGCCCCAGCTCATGGAGCAGGGTGGAATAATATCTGTCTGAAGATTTAAATTGTGTTCTTTCTGGCATTATTATCCTGTCTGAAAGAGGAGAATAATAAGCTCTGTTACCTTGGACATGTTCAATATCAGCCGCGGTATTTTTAACCCAGCTTTCCACCCTGGTAAGCTTTTCCCAAAGATTTACTTCCTCTCTCCTTTCCAATGGAGGAATGCCTTTAATCTGTTCTGCATTAAAAACCCATGCTTTGGTGACAATTGGACTAGCCAGTTCAGTTCGCACCTTAATGGGTTTACCATTCTCGTCCAGAACAGGTTGACCTTTTTCATCCCTTTTAGGATAAAAATTGTGTGTCTTAACAAAATTGATAGCCATACCCTTGGCTCCTTTTTCTACTTGCCAACCTTGGGATTTAGCCTGCTTGAAGGTAGCCCATCGGGGATCTTCAAAAGGAGAAAACAACTGTAGATACAAGGAGTTTAATCCCTTATAGGATTGGCTGGTAACAGCATTATAGGGCTTTACAAAAACGTTTGATTTTTCCCAGGGCAATTGCCATGGGGCGGTTCCTTCTTTGAGTTGCTCAATAATTTTTTCAGCAACAACTTCATGCATTTTCTTTTGTTCTCCGGCCATATCAAGTATTTTTTAAATCATCCATTTGATCTTCGATGGGGAGCTCATCTAATGATTCCACTTGATACAGCTCAGCCTCTTCTTTGGTGAGCTGAATCTCTTTACCTATTTCTAGTTGATCCAGCTTTCCCAAAAGGGAATCCATTGGTTTTGGTTTTTCTATCATACTATTCACTAAGAGGGTTAATAAATCTTCTTTTGTTTTGGCTATACTTATTGCTTTTAAGAATAATAATGGATGGACATACTCATTGCCTTTCTTTATGGTCAAGTGAAGATGATCACCCGTTGATTTACCGGTGCTACCAGAAATCCCTAGGACACTGCCAGCACGTACCATATCGCCCTTTTTTACTGTGAGAAAAGACAGATGGCCATATATGACCGTATATTTTCCGTGATGTATTTTTACATAATTGCCCAGACCGGCATCAAAATCAGCTTGGGCAACTTCTCCATGCAAAATCGAATAGACGTAACTTCTATCTGTTTTTAGATCAATTCCTTTATGGAATTGGATTGTGTTCGTAAATGGATCTGTCCTGAACCCATAGGGGGATGTCACTGTCATTGTTTCTAAAGGAAGCCTTGAAAGCACTATCGGTTTGACTAACTGGTTAAATGTTTCTTTTGTATCCGGATATTCTTTTTCCGGTAGAATAACCCGTTCGACATTCTTCGGAATATTTACTCCGATATGTTTTACTTTAGGTGGCATCTTTATCGTCGTAAAATCCTGTGCAGCAACACCTCCCATTCCTATAAGAAGAAAGAGTATTGTGGTTCTATATTTCATATTGATGAGAAATAGGAGCTCAGAAAAAACAGCAGCTGCCTACAACGGAGAAAAGCCTTCTGCGAACTATACGGTGACTTGATAAGAGATCACGATTTCTTCTACCTCTTCCTGTATTTTGAGGAAGTTTCTGTTAAGGATCTCTTCTCTGTTGTTTTTAAAATCGTAAAATTTTGGAAGTGGTTTGTAGTTGGATTCTTCCCTTTGTATTGCTTCCATGTTCAGGTTTACCCTGCAATTCAAATTAGCTGTTCGATATTTGCCATCGAATTTTGTAGCATCAAAAGCCAATAGACCAACAAGCTCACCTGTCTGCATTCCGGCTATCTTACCGGCCGGTATCAAAGGTTCATACCTCTCACTGAGGGATATGGATGTTTTAGTTCTATCGATCGAAAGACTCTCCCCTACTTGCTTTTTCTTACCAAACAGCCTTTCAAGCCATTCAAGGGTTTCCTTGTGTCTCACAGATCCACTTAACACGTTACCAATTACAGCCGTCATGGTTGTCGCTGTATCTTTCCCTTGTAATTGCTTCAATTGAGGCAACTCCTGAAGCCCTAAAAGCACAGCAACCTTGTTGCTTCTAGCCGTTGAAATAAGGTTTTCAATCCTGTGGATGTATAGTGTCGGTGCCTCATCTGCAATAACAGCAACTGGAAGATTCCCTTTTGTATTTATCAGCCTGGTTAGCCTGTTGACCACTACTGAATAACAGGTCGCATTGATGTTTTGGGTAGTAGTACTATTCGCTAGTATTAGTATGGACGGATCTTGGGGATCAGATATTTTAAGATTAAAATCATCCCCGGAAAATACCCAAGCCGTTTCTTTTGTATTCAACCTCGAAATGAAAATTTTCAAAGTTCCCACCTGACCTTCCAGTTGTTCAAAGGCCTTCTTTTCCAAAGCGCTCCGAAAGGGACTGAGCAAAGACCCTAGCTCAGGATAAGAGGAAAGGCAGCTGAATATTTCCTCATAGGTCCTATTGAGAAATTCCAAAAGATGGGCGAATGTTGAATACTTACCTCCCTCATGACGTGAAACAAAATAAATACAGGAGGCAAGGAAGTTGACCGCGGATTGGGTAAAGAACTTATCTGACCCCCCGGATGATTCAGATTTTTGAAGCGACTCTACGATGGCCTCAGCCGTCTCTGAAGCATCAGCCAGGGTTTGAACATAATCTCTTTTTAATGGATTAATCCTTCTAGAATATTCCACATTATCAAGATTCACTACATTGAAGGAAAAATTCTTGTTTCGTCCATGCTGCTTCGAAAGCAGGTAGTGATAATAAGCTATCTGTCCAAGGTCAGGGAACTTGAAGTCATAAAGACACATGGTGTAGCCCTTTGCTATCATTTGTCTGATAAAGGGATTAACTACTCCAAAGGATTTACCGGATCCAGGGGTTCCGATAAGCAAGGTGCCCCTGAAAGGATTTACAATATTTATCCACCCATTATGAACCTTCTTTTTGTGATAAAACTGCATGGGAATATTGACTGAATAAGGGGTATCAATTTTCTCCTTTTGCTGCATGAAGCTTTCCCCTTCAACGTTCCATTCATCTTGACCCAACCCGCTTTTTACAAGCTTTGAAATATTATCCAAGGCGACATTTACCATTATGGCCCCTACCAAAGAAGTGACTATAAATGCTAATTCAGACAGTGTGGTATAGGGAAGGATGGTTCGGGGGCTTTCAATGGCGTAGAAATAGAGGGATCCAAAAAACATCAGTAACCCCAAGATCAAGGGAAAGGTTATTTGCTTTCTGGGATTGAGATTTACATCCTTTTTGCCTAACGTTCCCACGGAGGCCAAACCGATTAGAAACAGTATCCACAGCTTACTGTAGAGTAGATTCTGGTAAATCGCTAGATTCATCAATTTTTCTAGGAGAAGGCCAAGATGTTGGCCTATCCCGCTTGATCCAATAATTTTATAAGAATAGATGTAGATGAATATTTCCCCCAAGACCATTAAATAAACCAGGAACTGGAAAAAGCCATGGAGATTTTGTAGTTCTTTTCTTTCTTCCATTTCACATTCAGTTTAGCGGGATTCTCATCCCCATATCCCCCATAAACCGCCATCGTTCTGATTTAGGCGCCCATAGTACGGCCTGGTATTTATTAGTTATAACCATTTCAAGTCGGTTTCGAAAGGTCTGGGAGAACTCCCACCCGAGCTGGGGCGCTACAATAAACTTCTTGAAATCGGTTCCCACACCGGCCCCTAATCTCCACCTTAGAGAAGAATTGAACTCTCTTAACTGTACGGGTTTAATGACAAATCCTCCCATCAAGGTTTGGTAGCCTGTATTTTTTGATTCCATAAATTCACCGAATATTTCATGTTGATTATAATATTTGGTGTTGTAATCATAGGAAGCGTTAACCTCATAAACTCCCCTAACCCCTATTCCTCCTTTTAAACTGAGGTATTTTGTCCCATTTTGAGCGTGAGCGGAAAAACAGCACAACATGATTAATATCACAACAAGTCTCATAATGTATCCGCGGTTAACAGGTCAGAATAATCCAATTGTAACACTAAGGTTCGCCCTGAAATCTGGGATTCAGTCAGCTCTATAGAGAGTACCTTATTATTGGGAAAAGTAAATTTCCTTAGTGCGTAAATATTCCGATGGCTTTTCTTGAAGGCGGGCTTGTCAAAAAGCTGATATTCAGGCTCAATTTCTATGGATTGAACATTTGTAGCCTTAGTGATCCGTTTATCCTCTATCTTAAACCTTAGCTGATCTAGGTCAAATTTTAGATTAGTCTTATTGGTAAATGAAATATCCAGAAAAACATAATCGTCAAAAGTGAAGATGTTATTTACTCTACCAGAAACCCCGTACTGTGTGCTATATATATCAAATTTGCCCTTTTTCTTTTTGTAAGCTTCAATCGCGAAATCCCGTAGGTCGTTAGTTGAAAGTGGTGTGGCACCAATATCTAGGGGGTTGGTATTTGCGGGAAGAATTTCCACCTGAGTTTCCAGTTTCCTAGAATCAGCGGAATACCACAAATCGTACTGTGCGATATATTTCTCGCCAATAATAGTTACCACACCCAGGGCCTTATTGATCCCATTGAGATAGCGGACACTGTCTTCAACTGCCTTAATCCGAAAAACATTTTCTACCGGAATATCCCCTACCATGTTTTTAGTAGAGATATCCACATATTGAATTGGTTCCGGGGAGATAAAATGAAGAGAAATGTCTTCATTGATATATAATCTTTGGAGGTTATTCTTATAAAGGGCCCCCTCGGTCTGACTATGGACGCTGTTTATTAATGATAAGAGTAGGGATAATGCAAATATTCGTTTCATGTAACTGCTAATTAAAATGTTCAAACTGTCCTAAATTGTCATTCAATTCTTCTTGATCAATAAGATAAATGAAGGTGCCATATTTCAGGTTAACCTTATTCTGCCTTATTGTCTTTGACATTGCTTGGGAAGAGGAAGTAAAAAGCCTTTGAAGGGTGGACATATACAGTTGGTTCATGGATGACGGATCCTGCTGCATTTGGATATTCATTCCCCCTGCTGCGTTCCCTCCTAAATCTTTGGTAAACTCCCTGAATGCGCTTGCAGGAACATACAGGCCTTCCATTCCATCATTGTCATATATTGAAAGGCTGATGGGAAAAATTTTATCGTCAACCATTACACTGGTTATAGATAGCTTTACCCGTTGGGAGTCATATCCGGCAATCAAGGCATACAGGTAGGAACCCTTTTCCAACAATGTCCCCCCAACTACTATATCATCCAATAATCTGATCCTTAGCCTCCCCCCGAGAGTTCCTTTTTCTAAATCCTCATCCACTATAGCTTTGATGAAAGAGTTATCTTCACCGACCCTTACGGTGTTGAAGACTTCATGAGAGGTACGGGCTTTACTTACTTTAACCTTGGGCTCCTGAACAACTTCCTTTCCTGATATTTCCTCCTTTTCTAATTTTCGGTACTCTGGATCATTGGCTTTGGAAATTGAATCTATTACCGCCATTTGAGCCTTAAATAATTCCATGGAATCATCATACCTTGGTGGATCATCATATCCCCTACTCTGCTGGTGCCCTCCTTGTAATTGTTCAATTGCTTTCAATAATTCTTCATCTTCTGAAGATATTGAAGGGGGTATTGGCCTATTGCTGTACTGTTTAGGTGTAAATGATGGGACTTCTGTTTTGGACTGATATATGGAGTTTTTTAACGCATTATCAATAGAATCCAACATCCTTTTTTCTTCTTCATTATATTGGGATTCTATCACCTCCCGCTCTTCTACATCCAGCTTTAAGTTGTTAATGGCCGTGTATCCGTCCGCATTCTTGTACCGAGACCGAAATGCGTTCAACTTATCGTCAATCCTACTATTCTGAATCTGCTCAGAAACATTCCCTATATTTTCCTGCAGTTCAGCTGTACCTTCTTCACTAGTAATGCCGGTGTCCTTTGAAAAGGATAAAAGACCATAGTTCAGCAAAAACAAAAATGGAAGAGCAATTAGAGGCAGAATATATTTAGGCTTCTTAAAATCAATCTTCATAAATCAACTTGTTTTGGTTGTTAAAATATTCGAGTTCCTGAATTGCATTTTCAAGGAATACGCTATCCTCTGCTGTGATTTGTTCCTGTTGGATAATCCGCTCGATTTCAGATCTTAGTAAAGACATTCTACTTATCCGATCAGTCAAACTCAAAAGGGTGGATACCTCTCCAGAAACCTCATTTTTAATACTCCTTACATCCTCATAAAAAAAGCGTTTGGGTTGCTCTGGAGCCGATTCAAATGGATTAAAAAGAAAGGATATAATTGATGAAATTATAATGACTACCACCATAGAAATAAAAATCTCTTTAGGATAGCTGTTTAATAAGGTTAGCGCTCTATTCCCGCCCTTTGAAAATGTGCCGGAAAATTCCTTTTTGATCTCTTGGAAAACGGATCGTTCCTCGTCTTTAAAATGTGTTTTTCGAAACATAATTAAGGTCTTTATTTTCCAATGTTTTCCAACTGGTGATCAAAACTCCATGACTGTTATTCTCAGATCGAGGAATATCCATTAAAACTCCTTCTGTGATGAGAGACCTTGTGATCGTAGCACTTCTTCTGTCAATCCGTTGCTTTCCGTAGTAAGTGAATTTATTGTTTTGGTCAATTGTGATGGAATCAGTTTGTAAGGTTAAAACTGAGCTAGAACTTAAGATGGAATTGAAAAAGCCCTTCTCCTTTAGATTGTTGTATTGCAAGACCCCGGATTCATCAGCCAGGTACATTGCTCTTTTCATCTGGTATTCGATATGTTTATCGTCCGGAGTAAGAGAAAAAAACAAGCTATGGAACAAGTCGACCGCAGCCTTATATTCTGCCGGCCGATTCATTTGCATGTTGGTCTGTTTGGCCAAAATAGGAATGTCATTATCCAATATATAGATGGACTTCCTCGCATCCGCTACCTGTTTGTAAGCATAAGCAGATACTGTAATGCACATCACGATCGATGTAATGAAGCTTCCTACAGACAAAAGGGTGGCAAGCCTAATTTTTGATTCTATGTTCTTAATAATCATATGCTTAATTTTAAATTATCTCATTCCTTTAGTGGTAATTCTAGTGGCTATCCTCCCAAGGGTTGAGCCTGTCCTGCCGGCCGTGGCCGCTGCTGATGAAATTCCGGAAGTACTGATTATCCAGGTGGATATTGAGGGGACAGTTGTAATTGCTATCGCTCCTACAAAAAAACTTACAATGACCAACCCGAAGGATAGAATGCCATTGCTTGCAAACCACCCGAACTTCTCAATCGCATCCGCATCCCCAGAAGTATCCAATAAAAGTTTGTACCGTTCAATTTCTTCTGTCAGTGCCCACTCCTGAAGCATTCCAGTGATGTATAACACCAAATAGGCGATTCCTACATAAAGATTAACGCTCACGAACCTCGCAATCCAAGTGGTAAACGCATCCCGGAATGCTGGAAGGACGCTCACTGCCAAAGAAAAGGGGCCGAGGATCACCAGCACTGTGGAATAAATAATCTGAATAATAAAGATGAAATAGACGCAGATTCTCAAAAACCATATGGCCAATAACTCCAAAATCTGGGTGACCAGTAGTTGCATGCTAGTCTGCATCCGGATTTTCATCTGGGCAAGGGGAGTGTAAATTTTGTCGGTGAAAAATCCCTTAACCCCATCCACCACTACAGTGGCCAATCCTTTGTCCGTCTCCTCAGCCTGTTGGGAAGCGAGTTCTGTTGTGGCTTGAAACTCGACCATCTTATCTGCTACCCCTACTAAATAAACTGCCCGGTCCAACCTTAATGAATTGATCTTATCATTTTGGGTCGAAAACATAGCCTCGGTTTTTGCCGCAATTATATCCGTTGGGAAAGCTATTATTTGACAGAAAATGCCCCACCACATGGTGAGCATTAATAAACCGAAGGGTCTCAAGAGTGGCATAATTTCCATTTTTTTATCCCCTACCATCATCTCATAGGACTTCATGGAAAAAAATATCAACATGAAAATACAGGCCAAGGCTTGAGCGTCCCGGATAAACGGACCAAAATGACTAAAAGAATAATCGCGCATTCCTTCAAAAAAGCGCATGACAGCCCTATCATATATTCCATTACCCTGTAAAAAAGAAATTGCCTCCTTGTATTCATCATGAGGCAATATTACTTGGGCATGGGTAACGGACATCGTTGCCACCCCGATCAGTAGCGTTATGTTTAGCTTTTTCATTCCATCACTATTCGTCTTTGTATAATTTCATCTACTATTTCTTCCTCTTCTAACTCCCTTCTTTGCAGACCTAATTGTCCCTTTTTTCCCCCTTCATCTATTTCTCTTAAGGCCAATACCTTTTCAGATAGAGATAACTTATACTCCCATCTATCCAAAATTTTTCTCATGTCAAGCATTATTCTGTGATACATGATGATTCTCTGCCCCCTTTCCATATCAAGGTTTTTAGCAAATCCATACCTTTCCGCAAGTATCTTCATATTGTCCAGGTACCAGTTATAAGCACCGTGTTGCAACATGTATTCTTGAACCTTTACCTGCACATTTTTGAATGCAGTTTCCTCAATGTGTTCTAATGGGGATAACTCTTTTTTGTAGTAGAGCAGGTATAAAGGATCTGTTCCTGAAAGAGCACCAGAAATCCTTGTCCATTCCTTCATAGCAATATTTCCTACACTATCAGCCTGTTGCTTATAATAATCTGACGATACTTTCATCGCCGCGGCCAATGCAAGTCGCTGTGTTTGTTCTCCTGTTGCTGAGAGCGGCCTTCTATCCAACTTGGGGTAGTTGGGATGCAATGCCCAGGTCAGGTACCAGTTCGGATTGGTGGGAATTCCCAAAAGTCTCCTTGGCTTAGGGTTAAATTTGTCCCTATCCCATTGCTTAAAAACCATACGCTCCTGTTGGGAAACAATGGCCCTGTCATGTATTGGGATTTGACTGTACCCTTTTGGTATAAGCAAGTAACCTATTAATAGCAAGAGTGCTTTCTTCATCTTTCAAGTGTTTTTTTCTGAATAAGTATTTGGTTGATTAGGTTTATATCTCGGTTAATGTAGGTTTGGTAAGGATTCAATTTTCTTAATACCCCGTTCACTTTAGCCCAATACATTGAGTTTTTCACGGCGAGGATGTAAGCATTGATCATTTGCAATTCGTTGTAAACCATGGTTAGCAACTCATCTCTGGCATTATAGCTGATCAAAACATTGTTCCCTTCTGCCAATATGAAAGATGACACTTCCGCTACTAAGGATAAGCTCCTCTCCTTCGCTTGGCCTAGATAGGTTTCTGCAAAGATTAAGAGGATAGGATCCTGAGATGCTATTTCAATAATTTGGTCACTTGTTGAATAAATTTGTTGAATAATCCGCCCCATCTGCTTTACCTGTATGGCATCTTTTAAGGCTTGATTTGCCTCTGATAAGGATCTGTGAATCATGGTCTGAACCATGGCTAAACTCGCCATATTTACCCCTATGTCATCAGTATTTTTCCTGATGGCCTCCAAATTTTGTTGGTAGGTAATTTCAGACACATTTCTCATGGCAGCGTTTTCATTTATTATTTCCAGATGCCTTCTATCATAGACCACGGTTTGGGCGGACAAATGCCCAGTCAATACCGTCAGTACCGCTATTAATTTCCATTTCAATTTTCCAGTGTTTTTATGTTAGCCATAATTTCGTCAACCAATCGTAGTTCATCTTTTACATAGTCCACGTAAGGATTGCTTCCACTTATCCTTTGGAGATAGGACGACAAGGTTCGGGATGCACTCCAAGAAAGTTGATTGATATCTCTTAATTCGTTAAGTATGTGCTGGAAGAGAATTCTTCTTTCTGAAACTTTCATTTGATTCAGCTCCCCGATAGAGGCACTTAATCCAATCAAGTAATTCATTAAGGAATGGGATTTTGTCGCAAGCACCCTTTCGGTCTCCAGGGCAAAAGGAATCAGCGTAGGCTCCATCTGACAGTAGTAAATAATCTGTTGCTGGTTATCAATAATGGAGCGTACCAAAGGAGTAGCACTGACCGCAATGCCCACTGCATCAAATGCTATGGTCAGTTTTGCAAACCTTTGTTGAACAACTTTATATTTATCCTTTACCTGATTCAGCATGTTTTTATTGACCTCTTCATTTATGGCATTTTTAGCTTGATTTTCTTTGGCTTCCGATTGCTTCTTGTGCTCGTTTTTCGAATCTTCAACCAATTGGTGAAGCAAGGGAATGTTAATTTGGCTGTAGGCATTCAGAGAAAATAAAACTGCCAGCAATAGAAAAACTGCTTTCACCCTCATCATTTTATGCTTTTTCTCTTCCTTATGATATCCTCCATGATTGCCATATCCATTTCTATGTAGCTTTGGAAAGGATTTACAGATTTGAAAAACCCCCTCATCTTAGCGAAATACATGGCTCTATACATTCCATAGGTATAAGATCTTAGAATCACCATTTCATTTCGGACGGTATTGATAATTTTCGATCTTTCTCCGGAATCCATAAGATTATGGGCTCCGCCTTTTAAGGCAAAGTTGCTTACCTCCAAGGCTAAGGAGGTGGCCCGTTGTTGGAAAAGTGTGGCATTCTGCTCAGCAAAGACAAGGAAAACAGGATCCTCATTGGCCAGTTGCATGATGTCATTAATATCACTTGTAATCCCCTGTGATATTCTCACTATTTCCCCTACACCGGACAGGGTGGTTAAAATTGAACTCACTTCAGATAGCCCTTTAAAGATCTTCTCCTGCATCGAGTTAACTATAGTAAGATTGCCCGTTATGGCTAATTGACCCCGTTCAATTAATGTCAGCTTTTCGTTGGTGGTGTTCAACTGTTTTTCTATTACCGCAGTATGAGCCGCCTGTGCCCCTGCCACAGCCGGGTCAAAATACACCTGTCCCCTCGCAAGCCCGCTCAAGAGCATGCAAAGGATTAAATGAAGAATTTTCATGGTTTTTATTTTAAGCAATTTGAAACTTCCTTTCTCGGTAGGGCACTCCCAAGCTGTTTATCAGGGAAAAAAATTGATTCAATTCTTGGTCTGATTCTTTTAGATCCTGGACAAAAAAATCTAGTCCCTTCTCATAATTTCCATAGAATCCAGTATAGATTTCGACCGCCTCCTTTTCGGGCTTTTCGGTGGTATATGTGAGATATTGATGTAAGGAGACTTCTACACCATAAACCTCCCCTATTGCACCTCTTCTTATATAAACTTCTTTAAACCTTCCCCTACCCTCTGTATTGTCCAATTGGTTGATGGTAAAGATTTTTTTCCTCTCATGCTCGTTTATTGAAAGGAGCGAAGCTATTTCATTATAGTTCTCTTTAAACTTTGTCTGATCAAGAAGAATTACGGTATCCGAATTATTGACAATACTGTCTTTGACGACTGTATTTCCAATAATATCAGCCAGTTCTTGAGTCACCACTATAGCTTCTCCCCAAAACTTCCTTACCGTCTTGTACAGGTACAGGATATAATTGGCCATCAAGGGGGAGGCTATTGCTTTCCAAGCCTCTTCTATGATCAACGCCTTTCTTTGTTTCTTCCTAAACCTCATTTTTTGGATAAATACGTCCATAATAATTAAGGTAACTATGGGAAAAAGCACTTTATTTTCCTTTATAGCATCAATCTCAAACACAATAAATGGCTCTTCAAAAAGGGATGTGTCCACTTCTTTGTTTAATGTCTCCCCATACTCTCCCCCGGAGCAAAACTTCTTGAGAACAAACCTGAACTCATCAAAATCAAAGGAAATTCTTTCTTGCTTCTTAACCTCCGGTATATAGTCCAACGCAAAGTCATAAAAACTGTCGAAACAGAGCCGTTTGATGCCCTCTCCTTTAAAGTAAGAAGCATAATATGCAGATATGGTGTTGGAGATTACATCAGACTCTACCTGGGATACCTTACCTTCAGCTGATTTCCACAGTACGCTGATCAGAGTTAGAAGGTAATCTTTCTTCTCGATGTTGAATTCAGACTCAGAAATCGCAAAAGGATTAGTAGTGATCGTGTCCCTTTCACTGCATGTGATGTAAAGCCCTCCATAATAAGAGCATAAGCCATAATAACTATGCCCTGTATCTACAATTATGACATCCATCAACCATGTCGGACTTTTGCTTTTGTTGTACATGCAGTACTGCTCGATAAGGGCATTCATGAAGAACGACTTTCCAGATCCAGAAGGGCCCAAAACAAATTTGTTTCTATTATTTATCCGATTGGTCTGCATTGGCAAATCTGCCGGATCAATTTTCACTGGGATCCCTTGCCTATCTGTCAACCTAATCTGAAAAGAACTCTCTTCATCTTTGCTCATGGTTTCTTTAAAAAAAAAACAGATGGCAGCATCCGAGGTAGTAAGGAAAAAATCATAGGGTTTCAGTTCACTCGTATTACAAGGCAATACGGTTCTGAACAATTCCAGCTGGTTATAGGCGTTTTTTGATGGGATCACTCCATGCTGGAACAATGACGATTCAATAAAATTTGACGTCCCTTGGATATTATCCTTGTCAGCAGCTACAACGATATTAAAATGAGAATTTACTAATAATTGGTTGTTCCTGGTAATGTCTTCCAACAATAAATCTATGTCCTCAACACACATGTTATTGGCTGGATCGGGAATGCTTGAGTGTCTTTTCCTCTTTAATTCCAGCTTCCGTTGAGTTGCTGTCTGCGGCACTACCTCAATTACTTGATTGTAGATTATGGTCTTGAAATTAGGAACAGAGAAAAGAAAACCCATATTGTCAATTGGAAAGCCTTTTAAAGTCTCTTTATCATTCCGTTCCTGGTAGGTGCTGATGCTTTGGGGCAGATCAATCATATCTGTGTTGATCAGAGAAATAGAACGCACAGCAACATCGCCTAGCTCTACCTGTTGATCCCCCGCTAAAATATTGTTAAGCGAAATACCCTTTTCATGAAAATTCATCGAAAGAATTCTCATGACATATTCATTTATCTCTCTTTCGTCCAAAAATTTCACCAATAAGCCGTTTCTTGATAAAAGGTCTGAAACCTTCCCCATAGACTCACAAAAATCATCTAGTTGCCTCTCGTCATATTTATAAAATCCTTTTTTAGCTCTCCTTGTGACAACCAGATAAGTATCAAGAGAAGTGTAAATTCTACCTCTGAAATGATCATCGTATTTACCTTGGAGGTACTCCTCCGAGGGATTCGGGTTAAAATGCCGCTTACAAAGAATGTCTTGCTTCTGGATCAAGAAACCTTCTCCTAAGACCTTAATGACATTCACATACAAGTGGTGAAAATTATCATAGGCACTCGGATCAGCTGAATATTGCAATACCGGATTTTTAACGTTTAAAACAACTCCGAAATCCCCTTTATCATTATACAAAGCATTATATCCCTTGATTTTGTCAATACCAAGATAAGGTAGTTTAAATTGATTTTTCCTTCTTTTTGACATGATGTATTTTTTTTAAATCAACTGCTAACTGAAATACTCCCTCATATCTTGTTTTGCTGTGTAGACCTTTTCTTTGCTGCTGACTCGTATAGACAAGACCTCCGATAATCACGAAGAGCGTGAGAATACCACCAAAGGCCATACTGGTAAGGCTTCCAACAATCCCTCCCAAGATTAGCCCGGAGATAAAAAAACCTAAGCCCCACCCGATGTATTTACCTTGAAATCCTTTGTAAATAAGGGGCTTTTGAAGCCCCTTATAAATCGGAAAATGTCGGCTCATTATACTCCGAAAAAAGCCTTAATCACCACCGCTACCAAGATCAGAAAAACACAGGATCCCATCCAGCCCATTAATTCCTTGTTGATATGCTGTTCTCCGCTATTCCATTTGATAAACACATTAACTCCTCCAACCAAGCCTACCACGGCGCCGATCACTAGACACAGAGATGCGACAGGGTCTACATAACTCAGGAGAGAGGATTCCGCAGCAGTGATTCCTTGGACACCCTGAGCATTGAGAGTTGATGCAGATAGTGCAAATAGCATTGCACCACCAAATAACTTTTTGGTGTTCTTTAACATTGTTCTAATAAATTTAAATGGATAAATAGTTATGTATGAGTAATCTTAATGCCGCTTAAGCAACAGGGACATTATAAAGCGCCCCTAAAAATAAACCTAGTATGGATAGAAAAATACATGCTCCAAGCCATCCAGCAACCTCTTCATCAACATTTCTTCTCCCCATTTGCCAATTGTTATAAATCCTCAATCCGCCGAGTAATCCGAATATTGAACCCAGTACCAAAATCATCCTGGATAATGCCCGAAAATTTTGCACCATCATGTTCTTCCCTTCGTTGATTTCATCAATTCCCGGGGGAACTTGAGCTGATATTTCATAGCATATAACCGAAATGAAAATTGCAGTGATTAAAATAAACCGATGATTCATTCTAAAATACCAACTGTTTTTTAACCTCTATGGATTTGTCCTGAGCCAGCTTCATCAATTCCTGCATACTGCTGACCCCCCCCGTAGAAACGTTTACATTTTCGCTGATCAGGTTTAATTCCTCAGTGTCGGCTTCACTCCTAATCCATTCTTCTATCATGCCTTCCGATTTGTGAATTTCCTGGCGATCGAGTACCTGTTCACTGTTTATGGGAAGACCTTCCTCAACTATGGTGGTTGCCACTGCTTCTGAGAACACCAAAATATCACCTTCCCCATCTAATACGGATTTATGTTGTGGTCGTAAAAGGTCTACAATTACATTGATTCCGTAATAAATCAGATATACAATAAATAAATATGTTACAAAATCAGTCCAGTTCATGCTTTAAGTATTTTTGCGATTTTTTAATTTCCCTTACGATTTCAGGATGTTCCTCAAAGAAATTCCCCAAAATAAAATTCATTAACTTGGTTACATCTACAGCAAATTCAGGATTTAAAACCCTCAATAAATCTTCGTATTTGTCGTCGATTTTAATAAGCCTCTTTTTTGCTCCTTTCACTTGGACCGACCTTACTTTTCTAAACACCGCTTCCATTTCCACTGATACTATGGAGGCTTTTTCTTCTTGGGCTATCTCTTTTTTAGTGTTAGGGGAAGACCGGAAATTACTCATCAGAATTTTTATGTATTCATCTTGTGCCATACTGGGTCTATGTATTCATTATAAATTGATTCGAAAATGGGCTCTATTACCCCGAAAATTGGGGAAGGTATATCAAACACCGTAATTCGCTGAAAATCTATTCTTTCACTTATGCTCTGGGTAACTATCCCAAACTGTTTTAATGCTGCATGGACTGATTCCAAGGTTTCATATTTTACGTTTGCTCTGACCCGGTTTGGAATGAAAATTAATTTTGCAGCGGGATTAAGTTGGGTTATCACAAAAGAGAATTCAATCGTAGAAGAAACCGAATACTCATCGTAACAGAAAGGACATAGGATCAAGTCTGATTTTTGAAAAACAGGAACCAGGTGATCATCGTCCATTTTTCCCGCCAGATCTATAATTCTAATTTGGTCACAGTCCTTTGACTTTTCCCAAATGGTTTTAAATTGATGCAGTTCGACAGCTTCTACATCGTATAGCGAAGGGTTTTCTATCACCTTGGCAGCTTGTGCCTTGTTATAAAGTGATCTTTGAAAATCCATGTCATAAACCGTGACGACGTTGTTCTTAACAAGGGTGAGATAATTGGAAAAAAGCAATGAAAGGGTGCTTTTACCTACCCCACCCTTTTGGTTGGCGAATAAAATTATCATCTGATTGTCATTTAAGTTTTCTGGCATTTCGCCTTTGTTTTTTCCTCTCTCTTCCATGTAGCACCTCATCATCCACATCTTCATCGATGCTTAAAGAGATTTGGACAGTGCGGTTGTCATAAGTTGATCCTTCCAGTTGATTATGTATTGAAGAATCTTTAAATGGCTCGGAGACATTCCTTTGTTGGGAATGAATGAGCCAATTTTCCATCGGAAAATCTTCTCTAAAATGCTTTGCTCTGCCTTTCAGCTGCGATGAAAATTTGCTATATTCCTTAGGAGTAAGAAGACCTTCCAAGGATCCAAAGTATTGGTTGTGGGTATCGAGTAAATATAATCGGTTCTTGAAGGCCAAGATCTCTAAATTGAAAGTCAGCAACCCCTCATGGACCGTTGGATATTCCTCCAGTACCGACAATATTTTCAACCTATACTCTTTTGTGTTAGGGAGAAAATCGGATTTGAAATCCTGATTTGGCACAGTGCCGACAGCTATTCCTTCCTCCCTTGGCGTAGGTACCTCTTTTTCCCTTGAGGTGGATTTCCCAGCTATCAGCTCTTTTAATGGAAAAACCTCCCCTCCTTTGAAGATATTTTTCCCACTATGATCAATGATTGTATATCCATAGGGTGTTTTTCCATCCTTACCGTGAAAAATCAGTTCTATCCCAAACTTGTCTTTTAAATAAAGGGACAATTCTGATCGATACCCCTTTTGTTTTCCGGTTTTATTCCCCCTCAGTGGTTCATACACGGGATCTGGATTACTTCTATAAATCCTCATGTATTTGTTGATAATTGCTTTTAGCTGCATTATTCTTTGCTGATCCTGCGTCCCTGCTTTAGCTTGCCTTTCAATTTCCTTCAGCTGGATTTCCCCTTGTAGTAATCCAAATTTGAACAGTTTGATAAGACCCTGCTCTTCTTTTAATTGATATCCTTGGGCTTCAAAATAAAGTCTAACTTGATTGGGTGTAGACAGATAAAAAGATTTCAAATTGGAGATACTCTTCTGACAATCCTGCTTTGGATCTAATTTCATAATTTCATTGAGGAAGGTCTGTGCCTTGATCCTCTCCATATTGTCCTTTATCTTTTTCCCATCTTTTCCAATTCGTGTTGAGACGAGGTGGACGTGGTTATTTTTTGTATCTGAATGAAATACTATCAGAAAAGGATTATCCCCGTATCCCATTTTCTGAAGCCAATCTTCAGCAATTTTAGTGAGCTCTTCTTTGTTGTACTCCCTTCCTTTGCAGGATATCATCGCATGAAATTGTTTATCCTTTACCCGTGTATTCCTATTGGAATAAGCCTTCAAAAATGTTTTTATTTCGTCAGGACTCATCCCATTAGAAGATTGCAAAAAACCAAAATTCTTAAGTTTCATCAATTCCCCTTTTGAAGTATGGGTCTTACGAGTGTTGTAGGAAACACCGTTGAATGTACTTGTCGAAGACAAAATCTTCACCCTCATTTTAACTTATTGATTTATAAATTCTCCTTAGGGCTTTGTTCATTTCTTCCTGATAATCAAGATATCTTAATAAGAGAGCATTGAATTGGACAAATACCTTTGAATTGACTCCAGATGAGTTATAGTACTGATTGGCGTGTTTTGCCAACTGGTTTATGTTGTTGTTAACCCTCCCCTGCTCTGCCACCATGGCAGCCAGTTCATTCAATATTCGGTCAGTTTTGATGATTCGGACGTCTCCCTCTATCTTTTTTATTAAGCTTCTTATTAAGTCGCTCCTTGACATTCCTGCACTTTCACTGAAATCATCCAGGAACTTGACTTCTTCTTCATTGAGCCTGAAAGTTATTCGACTGCTCCTTGCCTGAGTTTCCATAGAAATATGTTTATTGTTAAGTAATAACTATAGTCGGATAAAATATACGCGACTATATTAAATAAGTAATATATCATCTAAGAAATTTTAAATTTTTAACTAAAAAAATAGTTATTTTGGTTTATATGCTTTACCTGTTGAAAGATGTTATTTTTTTGATTTTCTTAATCTTACTCCGAGTTGCGAGGGTATCCAGTTCCCGTTGGGCAATTCAGTCGTTGTTGAGATTACCAGAGTAATGTCGGACAAAGACACAACTTGCAAGCGCTTCGCGCAAACGATTACTCAAGAAGCATACGGATTTCGTAATTTTCTTTTTTGAGGCAAAATGAATCGTCAGGGCAAAAGAGGAAAGCCCTCATAAGCAAAGGACAAATAAGATATATATGGATATATACTGGAATTTCTGGGTTCCACCCTAACACTCATGTTGCTGATATATATACATATATATATGCGAGCCTGTCCTTTAATTTTTTATATTTGCATAATTTGACAAAGAAGAAAGCACCGGGCATTGCCCGGTACTTTTCTAGTTCAAAACCTTGTGAACAACAATATGTCAAAGAACTTTCAAGTCCTAAGGATATAGGCCAATATATCTTTAGGACTTTTTGTACTTTTATGGGAATTTCTTTCCCATATAGATTAATATATACAAATATATAGCTTAGCTATATTTTACCAAAGTTTTATAGCTTATACTGATAAAAAATTTATATATGACTGATATCGAGCGTCTTAAAATTATCAGAAAATCTCTAAATCTTAATCAAGAACAGTTTGCATCGTCTTTAGGACTTACCCAAGGTGGATATTCAGATATCGAGCGGGGAAAAAACAATATTTCAAACAAGACCAAGCTCAGTTTAAAGAGCGTCTACAACATTAACCTCCATTGGCTGGAGACGGGAAGCGGTGAAATGTTTGCAGTGGATATTGAGGAAGAAAGTAATGAGGCCAATCTTTTTGAAGTTGAAAATTTCGAACATTTGAAAGAAGAAGTTGAAAAGCTGAGGAACGAAAACCTTCGGCTTAAAACGGAAAACAGGCTTTATTTGGAGCTGTGCACAGCAAAAGACAAAACCATTGAGATCTTGGAAAACCAGTTATTAGCCAGTAACAAAGCAGGCGATTAACCTGATCTTATCCATGCAAATCGCCGAATAACACCATAGATTAGCAAGATTATGAATTTATCCGCTAATCGGCAGAATAGATAATATTACTATCAATGATGCCAAACAGATGTATTTGCCCAACTGCACCATTCGTTAAGACTACAGTTTATTTCCCATCACTGCAAATTATGAACGGCCGGGGTTACGCTTTTGTCATTACAACCATCTCAACCTGAGGTAAGGTCCAAATCATCTCCCCACCTGCAGCGACTGCAGCAATAGTGAACATGATATCGAAGGAAAAATACAGGATGCGTATCCAAGCTGCAATATTGCCTATGGCGAGCACAAGGGTCCTACCAAAGAGGAAATTAAGATTATGAATTTCAAATATCTCAGACATCACAAGAAAAAATAGTATTGACCATCCTTTTCTATTGGGTTTGAGTACTCGATCCTATTGTCCGTGTTATCACTGAAACCAAGATTACATTTATTATGCAACTTAGAGTCATAACTCGAAAGTAGTCCGTCTTATAATGGTCGTAAATCATGAATACCATAATTCCGTAGAAGATGATTAGTCCCGCTACTGATTCAATTAAATGATTGTTACTTCTTGAAACCAATGTCGGCAATAACATTGCGGTCGCAGGAACTAATACAAACCAAAACAAAATTAGAGTCATCGGATTCCACCCGAGCAGCAGGGAAAATGGAACCAAAATAACGGCTAACCCAACCGGCACAATCAGACTTCCTTTTAATCTGTCATTAGATAGTTTGTTCATATTTAAAATTGTTTAGGTGTAGTTTTGTTCTATTATGCACAACGGTATTTTTAAGGACTTGGCTATTTCCCCCTGATTATGAGCTAATTCAATAACGGAATTATAACGAAAATAGGTCTAGGCAGCCGCGTCTCACCATCTTGGAATGGGAAGAAGAAAATTTAGCCTAATATACGATAAAGTTCATTTTACTTTATGGGGATCTCCTTTTTCTTCGCTTTCTGTCGTTATCCTCCTCAGTCACTATTCCAGCACCCAGACCTTCAAAACCAAGGCCGTGAAGAAGGTGGTCATCAACAGTCGCCTCGTTTTCTGCTGCTTTACCAGTTTCGTTAAAGTGCTTTCCATGGCCGTTATCCGAGGCTCCAAGCTGTCCACAGGAGCGAGTCTCCCTTTGTTCCTTCCGCCAGATATGTTGTTTTTGACCAAGGTCTTCTGTTCCTCCATAACTGCTCGCAAGGTTTGGTTATAGGCGATGGCCTGTTGAACCTCCTGCTTTTCTTTCTCGGTATTTTGCTCTTGCCCTGCTATTAGCCTGCCTAATTTAATGTTTGCCCATTTTAGGTGGATCTAGGTCTCAACCTGTGTTAGCCTTGCTACCAGCGGGGGAAAGCAATGGCCTATAAGTATATACATCTTTATATCTAGAAGTAATTATGTAAATAGTATGCGATGTAAAAATACTTTTATATCTTTACATCAAAGGCAATCATATGAAAACAATAGCAATTCTAAACCATAAAGGGGGGACAGGGAAAACCACCTCTGCTATCAATATTGGGGCAGGCCTTGCCAAAAAAGGAAAAAGGGTTCTTTTGGTTGACATAGACCCACAAGCCAATCTAACGGAAGGGCTAGGAATAAGAGATGCGGGAACTTCTATTTATGACAGTATAAGGGACTCTAAGAAGCTTCCCGTCATACAGGTCAATGAAAGTTTGGACCTTGTACCTTCTTCCATTGACTTATTAGGAGCGGAACTGGAAATTGTTTCCAAAATAGGTAGGGAAAAAATCATCACTAAGCTCCTAAAGCCACTCAAAGGCGAGTATGATTACATCATCCTGGATTGTCCCCCTGCATTGGGCCTTCTTACAATAAACGCTATTGTGGCTTCTGATACAGTTTTGTTACCGTTAGAGGCAGAATATTTCGCTTATAAGGGAATCGACAGATTAATGGGGGTTATAGAGCAGGTTCAAGAGCATTTAAATGAAAAGCTGACCATAGGCGGAGTATTTGTAACGAAGTGCAATAGCCAAAGAACCCTTACCCAGACCATTGTTGATTCTATCACAGACTTTTTTGGCGACAAAGTGTTTGAGACTAAGATTAGGATAAATGTTTCCCTCAGCGAAGCACAGCTCCAGGGGCAGTCAGTCTTTGAATATGCACCAGAATCCAACGGAGCTAAAGATTATGAATTATTGGTCGACGAAATAATTAGAAAAATATAACCCATTATCACATGGCAAAGAAAAATCTTAAGGATCCATCTGAAGGCAATAAAAACCTGAGGGGCGTAGGAGTGCTAATCACTCCAGTAGAAAAAAATAAAAAGGACGAAGAGAGCAAGCCATCAATTGACAATGATGATGTCGTTATGTATTCTCTCCGCATCCCGGTCTATCTTCATGAGAAGTTGAAATATGAGATAGCCAAAGACAAAAAAGCAAGTATGCGTGACTTAATACTCGAGGCAATAAAAGAATATTATAAAATTTGATCAGCCCGAAACGATTGGACGTTGTCAAAACTCCCCTTCCGATAATTAAAAAGGCAGGAAAAGAGCACTATCTTTTCCTGCCTTGAATTTGCCCTTTTTGGAGCATTTCATTCAGATCCCCATAGCCGCTATACAAACTTCTCTTATCACGGGCAGCCTCAATAATTTCGAGCGCCTTATTCGTTTTTTGATTTCCAGCCTCATCAATGTCCAGATAAAGATCAACCGCCCAATTGTTCTTCGATGATTCCAGACTAATTGTTTCCATTACTTTTGTTGAAAAGTGCGATGTGCTGTTTAGTATTTTGGCTTGAAAGCTTTCCTGTGGAAACAATTTAAGATAGGATAGAAAATCGAACATGCCCTCAAAGATCTTAATCGCTCCTACCCTATTCCCTATTTTTTTAGTGGTCATACCAGATGAAAGCAAATTTCCTTTAAAAAGCTTTGACCTCACACTCCATCCGCCGTTATCATTCTTCAAGCCAATTCCAAAATATACGTTTTCATTATGCTTCCAATGAAGTTCTTTGCAATAGAATGCTACTTCATCTGGTTCCAATCCCCTAAACCTAATATACTCCTTCAAAGCAGGATGTGAAATAGGGACTTCCTTTAATATTTTATAGTTGCTCTCCTGTACCTGGTGAGTTCTGCCTATCTTACTTTCAATTGGAGTATTGGCTTTTAGACTTTTTATAGCGTCCACAAAACCCTTGTTTTCAAAAACTTGGACAGCTTTGATAATATCTCCTCCTTGCCCCATAGAATGATCAAACCATAGGTTAGTGGATTCACTGATCGAAATTGAGCCAGTTCTTTGGTCCAGAAACCCGAAGAAATATTCCTTTCCAATCTTGCCTTCAAATTTAAGAATGCCGGCCTTTTCCAAGGAAAAAAAATAATCCAAGACGGCCATCGTAGATTTTATTTCCGCCGCCTCCTTTTTAAGATTTAAATAATTGATCCTCATTTTTAATAGCTTTAATAGAATTGGAATACAATCATCAAGCAGAAAAGATATATTGATATATTGATATATTGATATATTGATATATTGATATATTTAGGTAAATATATAAATGATTTATTAAGTTTCAAATTTATTTGTAAGGATGGTCATTGCACAGCGAAATACCTCCGTAGGTGAGGGATTGCATTAAATCCAAGGTGAGAAAATGCATGTCTGCCACCCCGCCCACTGTACCTTGATATTTCTAAATTTTCATGAGCCTCTTATCTGGTTGAACCTGGAAACATAGGTATGTTATTTCCAATTAGAAACTGAACCAGTCCTTTTAGGCTCCCACTAAATTACTTGCCAATCATATCTTCAAACATACAGATCCCAACACTACATTTCATTATTAATGAAGGTTTTTAATAAAATGCTTTTACAAATCTCCCAACTTAAAGGTGAGGAATTGCATTAAAAACACGCAAAGGTGAGAAAATGCATGTCCGGAACCGCTAACACGTATTGGAAAAGTACAAGATGAAAAATCGCCCCGCACAAAATAATATTTCGTTATTATTTAAAATTTAACTTTATAGTTAACAGGGACGAATAATGCCTTCTGTTGGTAGTTTATTCATGAAGCTCCTGCTTACAAAATTAAATAATGAAAATTCATTACTATTAAACGCTTAGTTATCCTTAAACCCTGATTTTTCTTTTTGCTGTTAATCAATTTTTGAAAATTGAAATAATCAAATAATTGAATTGAGGGAAATTTGGAAACCGGAAAAAACAGTCTTTCTCGCTTAAGGAGGCCTATTTTACGTGAAAAAGGTGAGAAAATGCATTTGTAAAAGTGAGAGATTGCATCTCTAGAGGTGAGAAAATGCATAAATCTTTTGCGTGAAAAGTGAGGAATTGCATATGAAAAGGGAGGTTTTGCATGCATGGCCGTGAGGAATTGCATATGCTTTTAACTACATTTTACCGGGGAAGGAGATGAATAAAGCAAATTTATAGAACTTGAAAGAGGTATATAGCTAATCTATATTTCCCTAGTTTTTTGCGATCAATCTTAAGGTGAGAAATTGCATTAAAAAAGTGATTTCTATTTTTTTGAAAATCACCTTTAGCTTTTTATATTTGAGTAAAGTTATGCAAATAATGAAATTAGCCAAGAGAAAATACAACCAACAGCCGAATATTATCACCAAATCCACTGATCAGATGACGCTTATTGAAAAAAGGCTAATGTATCTGGTTATCAATCAAATGGAAATGGGTTTCAATGTCCAGGAAGACTTGTTCAGAAATATTGAGTTCAAAATCCCCTCTAAGGAATTGGGAGAACCCAATTACACCAGGATTAGAGAAGCGTTAACCAAACTGCAGGGTCGAAGAATAACATTGATTGACGACTTTAAAAAGCAAAAGTTTCACTCTATTGTTCCCTTTCCTTACGTCAGTATCGAAAAAGGCTGGATTACCCTTAAAATGCTGGGGGATGTGGCACCCTATTTTCTGGAATTGAAGAATGGGTTTACAAAATATGAACTACAGGCAGCGTTATCTCTCAATAGTGTCTACAGCCAAAAGCTTTATGAGCTCCTTTCTCGCTGGAAAGACAAAAAAGAATGGGAGGTTGAAATTGAAGAGTTAAAACTTCTATTGGATGCTACAGACTATCGATACACCGATTTTAGGCGCGTATGTATTGAACCTGCACTCTTAGAAATTACAGTAAAGACTGATCTTAATGTGAGTTATCTGGCGATAAAAGTAGGCCGAAAAGTAGGAGCAATTAAATTCACAATCTTAACGGAAAAAGAAAAAGCAAAAAAGGACTATGAAGAAGAAATTGCAGACATCAAGGGGATGGCTCCGGCAGAAATAGCCCATTACACCAGAAACTTGATACGTAATTATTCCTTCAGCAACGATCAAATCGATAAAATAATGGCCGATCAACGACTCTTCTCAAAGTTCATTGATATTGAAAGCAAAATAGCCCATGGTGTAATTAAAAACGTCAAAAATCCTACAGCCTATATGGCCAAAAGCTTGTTTGAGTATTGATCAAATAAAGGGTTATTGATGTACTGATGTTTTGATGAATTGAAGTAATGCTCTATTGATGCATTGTTGGGTTGATGTATTGATGTAATGGTATATTGATGTATTGATGTATAAATATAAAAACTTATTTTTATGACATTTATTGGAAAATTACTTCTAGTTTCCATAATCAGTAGTTTCGCCCTTATAGGCTCACTGGGAGCGTCAAACCCATGGTCTGGATTCATCATTGCTTGGACTGTCTGGGGCTTGCTTATATGGTCAATAATCCCTAAAAAGAGCCGGAAGGATAGGAGGGAAGTAGAAAAGGAACGGTTGATCGAAGATATTCTTAAAAAGATTGATAGGTGATTCAGGGCCTCTTTAACCCAACCAGTTTTAAAAGTGTAACCTCAACCGAATAACGTCAAACTCTTCTACCACCTTCCCGGTGATTCTATAAAATCCACCTCCCTGAAAAGGGGAAATTTATTCCGGGAGTCTGGAAAATGAACAGTATCCAACCAGTCCCCATTTTCATCTAGGAAAGTCCCAAAAGACATTATTTTGCCTTTTACCGTCTTTACGTCCTTAACCGTAACCAATTTCCCAAGAAGTACCACGTGCTTGTTTTTAAACCTCTTTAGATCATTAGCAGACACCAATCCTTCTCTACTATCATCCACCAAAAGAAAGGAGTTGCACAGCGGAAAACCCAGAAGTTCAATTTCATCATAAGCATTTTCAAGAGGCTTCATCGGAAAGTTGGGTAGCTTAAAGTCGATTGGCTCCACTCCCAAAGAGCCGCAGCAGCTGTGCAGTGTCACCCCCTTCCTTTGGATAAAACCCTCAAGCTTTACCTATTGTCCACGTGCCGTTCTTTCATCCAGGGGTCCTTTCCGTTAACAACGTAGAACTTTTCCGTCAACCTTACAAGCTGCACAGCTCTAGGTTAAGGGCGCATATCTTAATGGTCAATCAAGGTAGCAAGTTCTAATAATACTAGGAACATAGAAGATCCCTGAGCGGAAAGGGATTGACATAGAAGAAAATCTAGAAGACCCATACACCAATAATACCCCAATAATCATTACTTTTTTTTAAAATATTGTACTTTATTAATTTGTATTTGAACAGAGTTATCGGAGGATCTTTTTTAGTAGTGAATTGCTCCTAATGCGCTGAAGTGTCATGAGCAGGTTTTTGAATTCAAAATTGAAGATGCGTTAGAAGAGGCCGATAGTTTGTACAACGGACCGCACCGTTAAAATATTATTATTTCATTGATAAATATAATAAATTCACAAATATTCTAACGTAAAAGGATTTTAAAAAAAAATTTTATTTATTTGGATCTAAATTTTTTAATAGTTTTTATTGTGGAAATATTGATTTAAAGCGGTTTACTTGATTCCTGATTTTTGAGATAACCTACAGTCAGCACCTGGATTTTTCTTATTCCCAGGTACGACAGAAGAGCTTAATCGATTAAAAGTTAAAATTTACTAACATTTCCACGATTCAAAATGAGAAAAACTTGTTTGACAGCAATTTTTATCCTCTCCTGCTTTGCCTTTGTTATGGCACAGGAAAAGACAGAAAACAGAGATACAACAAGCCTGGCAGAGGACAGGCCAAGCCGTTACCAGATCGGCATCAACAGCCAATTTGCCATCGATGGCTTCTTGGAGCAGTCAATCCGAACGCCTATAGAGGTATTGATAAGAAGGCAAACCGGAACCGGAGGTGCGTTAAGGGCCAGGATTTTAGGGATTTCAGACCATTCCACTACAGAATACATTGAAACCTTGGGTAGGGCTGATGTTGATCGGTCTACTTTAGGCATTGCACTGGGTTATGAGTGGCAGAGGACACTGAGCAGAAAATGGTTTTGGTATTATGGTTTGGAAATAGAAGGAGTACGGATTTGGGACAACAATACGAACAAATCAATCTATTTTGATGAAGCCACATTGGAGACTCTTAATATGGAGACCGTCCACAAACGAATTACCAACCGCATGGGCCTTTTGCCACTACTGGGATTAAAGTTTCAGATCCTTCCCCGTCTGTATCTGAGTACCGAGGCAAAAATATTGATTAATAACGAAAATTATAAATACAACAGGGTTACTTATTTTACAAGGTTTGACGACGGATCCTATCAATCTTCCCCGTTTTCAAATGAGTCTGTCAAGAAACAATCTTTTAATTTCCAACCATATACTGGCATTTTCATCAATCTAACTCTGTAATATATGAAAAAGTTTTACTACAATACCTTCCTTTTTTGGATATTGATTCTCCATGGTGCTTTTGCCCAGATCCAATTAGTTAACCCTCAGAAATTGGTGTGCCCCGGAGTTAATGTAAGCTATTCTACCTTTCCGGCTTCCCCGGGAATTTGCACGTATACTTGGACAGTGACCAATGGGCTATTCAGCAATGGAAGTACTACCATCAGCGGAGCTAATTTGACAGACGTGACGGTCGTATGGAACAATGTTTTGGCTACATCCCAAATAGCAGCCCCTAAAGGGATTTTAAAAGTACAGGTCTCTAATTGCACATTACAATCTGGCGAACCCTCACAAGCTACAGAGAATAATATTGTCATAAAAACCCTGAACGGCATAACACCAGGAGCTATGAGCGGGACTACTACCGTTCCAAGAGGATCCACGACATCCATTACTTACTCTATTCAAAAAGTATTGTTCCCGAACACTGGTCAGATATCCGGTCATCCAACTGAAACCTTTGCGGACTCTTACCAATGGTTAATCCCAGTAGGCTGGAAAATAGGAAGTACTACCAGTAACGGTACCACACCAATTACCGGAATGAGTAATTCTGTCTCTGTCATTCCCAGTTCATGCGATGGAGACGGGGGTAAGGTAAGAGTAAGAGCGTACAGTTCCTGTGGGGGAGGTTATGTAAGTAGCTGGCGTGAGATCAATATCACACGGCCCTTACCCTCGCTCACATTTAACCAAGCGCCGCCGAATTCGGTAACTTGTAACGTAACCACACCTATAACGGTTAGTGTTGTCGCCGTACCTGGAGCAACAAGTTATACATGGACAAAACCAGGAGGTTGGACTGGAACCAGCACCACAAACTCTATCACCTTAACGCCAAATGGCACAAGTGCAGGCGCAATAACAGTAAAAGCAAATTTATGTACCACACAGACTGCTGCTTTGTCAAAAACCATTACTATGCAGCTATTTAATCCGTCTAACCCTCCCACGGTTACTGGAGCAAATGTGTTGTGTACTACAAATTCAACATATTCCATACAAAATTTACCCCCCGGCGCAACCGCTACATGGGTAGCTAGTCCTGCTTCACTATTTACTACATCTTCCGGAACAGGCGCTTCAGCAACGTTAAAAGCGGCCAACAGTTCTAGTGTGGGAGAAGGAGTGTTAACTTTTACTATCACAAACGCATGTGGAGTTACTACAGTTACAAAATCAATAATAGTTGGTAAAACAAAACCAAGCAGTATCAATTTTTATCTAATTGATCCCATTATGGGCAAGCTTTATGCATCCACTCCAGCAGTTCCCGGTGCTACTTCATACAATTGGTACCTCAATGGAGTACTTACCGAATTTCATGGCACAGCTGCTCAATTACAAATCCCTCGACATGTCTGTGGCGTAGAATACGATGTTTCCGTTGAGGCAGTAAATAGTTGCGGTGTCTCATTAAGAACCCATAGAAATGCATATGTTCCATGTGATGAATATTATGTAGTATCGCCTAATCCGGCATCAGGGTCTATAACCGTTTCATTAAATAATAATAATAACATTTCATCTATGGTGAATAAATCTTTTGATTACGTTAGGATATATGACATGGAGGGTAACTTGAAAATATCCCAAAAATTTGATAAAGCAGAATCTGCCTCCCTAGATGTTTCTAAGTTAATCAACGGTACTTATCTTATTGAAATAAGTGCTGGGGTTCATAATGAAAGAAAGCAGCTTCTAATACAAAAGTAATCTGGATTCTATTACTTAATTTTCCCTACCGGTGACCTACGCCTGGTAGGGAATTTTTTTGTAGGATCCAAGGACTCAAGACTCGGAATGTACTCCCCAAGAGCCAATAAAAATTTTATCTCGGCTAATTCAGTCTTAAAAAAATGGTGAGCACCATGATCATGTCCTCCTGGCAAACCATTACCCCATGGACTTCCTTCAACAAGTCTTCCATATTGGATGCAGGTGTTTGAACCCTTCAAGATTGAGGCTCTATATTGGCGAATCACCCCAGATTGTGAAACACCGGGCCGGATAACTGGCAACAACAAACCACAGAAGGGGATTCTATGCTACCGGTACCAGAGGGGGCACTTGTGATCGGGGAATTTGTTCAGGACTGGAACAGTATAAAGGACAGGATTCCCTGCATCCTGGTGGCGACGGATGTAATAAGCTTTAAAATGGTATCCAACAGATCCAAAAAAATAGAACTTTTCGTCTGGAATTACTTAACCCTGTCCATTCCTCCTATCTTGTAGACGCCCGTGACGTTCTTGAAATCTGGAAGTTCCACAGTTATTTTACTGACATTCTTCCTGAACCCTCTTCACTTGAACAGCTGACGCACAGCGTACATGAGATCAAGGTAGACCTCAGGAAGTTGATGACAGAAAAAATTCACGAGAGGATGAAAGTTTGGTAGTCTCGTCAACTTAACTAAATTCCATATTTTGAATATGGATTTAACAATTAAAATAACAAAACGCACAAAACTCCATATTTCTAACTAAGTATATTTTCTTCTGGGTTGTTGACACAGAATTTTTTATTTTGAAAAAAATCAGGAATGGTTATTTGCAAAACTGGCTGGCAGAGGCTCAACGGCTTTACCTTAAAGTCATCGAAAAAGGCCGATGTTGATTCGCTCAACAACTGGCACTTCCAAACAGAGAATTGAACCAATAAAAATGAAGTCGAAACAATTGCTTTTTATCTTTTTACTACTTCATCCCCTGTTGTTGGTAGGGCAGGAGATCCGGGGGAAGATCACTTATATCAGCGATGGGGATGCTTATCATTTTGTAGTTTCTGCTATTTTTGCTTCGATTTCGCCTAACGCTGTACAAGATACTGCAAGGCAGGACGAAGCAGAAGCGGCCTTAAAAACGGCTACTGACATGGAAATCGAATAGATACCAATGTCATTTCGGGATAGAATAAACGCAGAAACCACCGGTATCTTGAATATCTCGTTTAAAAAAACTATTGATGCATTGATGTATTGTGTACTTAATTTAAAAATTTGGCTAGCTACTTCTGGTGGATTATGTTAAATCGAAGCTGTTAAACATCATACTATGTGTTACCACACCTCCCAACATAAAAGCATTAAGGAAATTCAAAGCACCTTCAATCTGCCGGTTAGAAACGAAGAACTATTTCAGCAAGCTTACTAGTTGAACGGATTTAATAAGCCATACCTCCCGGTTATCAGCGACAGCAGAGCGATAGATATGTATCGATGGGGACTCATTCCTTTTTGGGTTAAGGAGGGAGCCAGCTTTAGGGCTAATACGCTCGATCAGAGTGAACTGTTCGACAAACCTTCTTATAAGCAATCGTGGAGCAAGCGGTGTTTACTGATATGTACAGGTTTCTTTGAACCACATTACCCGCAAGGCGCTAAAAAGTCGCAATCCTTCTACATCAAACCCAAAGAAGCGGATTATTTTACGTTAGGTGGAATTTGGTCAAAGTGGAACAACCTATACACCTTCAGTATTGTCATGGTGGAAGCAAGCCCACTGCTGGCTGAAATCCACGACGAAAAGAAAAGAATGCCCCTGATACTTTAAGGGGAAAGGGCAGAGGCCTAGGTACTTCCCGATCTCACAAAACCAGAAATGGCCGGCCTGATTAAAACTTACGAAACGACGATAAACTGATAACTTATCGGGTGTTGACGGGGTGACCAATTCCAGGATTGACACCAATGTTCCAGAAGTAATAGAACCTTTAAGAATTCCCTGAGAAAAGGAGCCACTCACCGTTATCCAATTCATCTTCTTGAGGAAGCAATGTGGGGTGAAGACGTTTTTTGTGAGTGAGTCAACGCTTGCATTAAATACGGGTATTAAGGGGTGAAGGTGCTATTGGTTTTCAAATTATTCAGAATAAGTTAGGATCATTTTTCGCTCATATACACGAGAAAAACATCATGGAAGAGCTTCCTAAATCAATCCTGAAGAAGAGAAACAATTACTCGAAATTTTATTGGAAACGGAATACCCGAGAGAAACCTTAATGAATTACATCGGATGGCCCATGGATCAGTGGCATTGGGATGCTCTTTCCGCCATATCAGGTGAGGACTACTACATGCTGAAAAAAGAATTGGAGCCAGAAGATTAGGTATCGGTTTCTTACCAAAATCAAACCGAAAAAGCGAAGTGTCTTAAAAAAGCCCATATTTCATTAATAAAAAAGGGGCTATAGCACCCCTTCATCAGCAAAAGAATAAAAGTCCTCGCCGGTGACAATGATATGATCTAAGACCGGTATTTCAAGTAGGCGGCCGCCTTCTGTAAGCTTTTTGGTAAGTGAAATATCAGCCTGGCTGGGCTTAACCTGGCCTGAAGGGTGGTTGTGAGCCAGAATCATTGCGCTTGCGTTTGCTTTAATAGCCGCAGCAAAAACCAGCTTGGGATCCGCTACAGTACCGCTTACCCCACCTGTGGATAGTTCATAAATACCTAGTATTCTGTTGGCTCTGTCCAACAATAGAACTTTAAACTGCTCCACAAATTCCAGTTTGTCCTCATCCCAGCTGTCTAACAATATTTCATAGGCTTCTTTGGAAGAGGTGATCTTTGGACGTTGGGATGGCATTACCTTGGTCTTGTAAGTGAGCTGGATTTCTGCTACTTCAAACTGTTTTTTACTTGTGGTTTCCATAATCTTTAGAATTTAAATTATGGTGCATCACATTGCTTGGAGGGTGAGCGAAGACAAAAGGAAACGGAATAATATGGGGGGGCCTGAAAGGGGGAACCGTTTTATGCCGTAGTCTTTTGACAAAGATCTCCCTAACAAGCAACCTTGTACCAGAATTAATTCTTAAAGATGGGAAGAACAAAGCGGTTGAGCGGAACCAGCTTATTAAACCCACAAAAAAGCCATCATCGGAAAATCATCCTCTCCAGAGACTTAGAAATAAGGATAAAGCGGAAAAAAGGTGTGGATAGAGGCGCTCCTCACTATAAAATTGGAACAAGGCAACATCCATACAGCATCTGATAGAATTTTTTAAACCAAAGGATGTGGGAAGTGGTACGGAACAAAGCGATAAGGATTACTTAGGGATAAACGCTGAGCTAAAAATACCCTGTTTTGGGTATTTTTATTTTAAAGGGGCAGGAGTAAGTTTGACCTATAAACTAAATTTTAAAAGGTGGGGGAGAAGGTAATGAAGAAACGTCTCATTAACCAAGGCAGATGAGAGAAAAAGGTTGAAATCATTGACCAGACGGGTCGGTGTAGGTATAGAAGTAGAAGTCATTTGGAGTATGCCATGAATAGGGGAGGTCAGGCAACCTCCTTTCGTTCTTTAACGGTTTTAGCATTTTTTCTCAAAAAGTCTCATTTCGTTGGAAAACTAAGTTTTATATAATATTTTCATTCAAGAAACTTATGTTGTCACTATAGGAATGCATTCTCGCGGGAAAAATAATTTCTTTTTAATTGAACCTAAATGACCGTTTATGAAATTTGGATCATATCTCAAAAAAGCGAGAGAAGCCAAGAGGCTTTCCCAGCACGAGGTTGCCGAGCGATTGTCTATTTCCCAAAAAACGCTTTCAAATTTTGAGAGTGACAAAAGTCATCCCACCATATTACAGCTTGCTGTAATGAGCGAGCTATACGAATTAAATATTATAGAAATCCTATCCCAAAATGGTGTTACGTTTCAAGAACACCAAAAATTAAAGGAGACTGCCAGCTACAATCACCACTACTTCAGGGAAATTAAAGAGTTGTTCGAGCAACTGCTTAAAGAAAAAGATTCTCGGATTGATTACCTGGAAGAGCAAATTAAGAATCTAAAAGGTAATAGTACTTGAAGGTATGGTATAGTATTTCCAAGACCCTTAAATTCGATAGGAATTCTTGGGAAATTCAGTAAATAACCACGAAGGGAAAATAAGTCTTTCGTGACTTATATATTTGTGCCCCTTTCCATTCAGCAGAATCTCATACCGGAAAAGGTCAACTTCCCCTTTGTTCATCCCCGTTGTTTGCGGCTTTTTCTTACACATGTTATTTCCGTGCAAACACTTTTGGGGATGCTTTTCTGGCTAGGCTGCCAGTTCCTGAGGGGGCGTTTTTTCCCGCCTCCTTTGGAGGGCTTTGACAACGTTGGTCTGCATGGTGGCGAAGAGTACAATCAGTTTCTCAATCCCCTCACCCTTAACCTATATTTTCCTGAGTGGGTGCTAAACACTCCTTCCCTCATAGTGGCCTATTGTCCGGATATTTCACAGGCGAGTGCCGGTTCTTCCTCCGGAGCGCTTTTTGGGCCCTTGTGGGAAAACAGCCGAATATTTTGTTTCCCGGAGTTTAATATCCTATAGGAAATTTAATTTTTAATGAGGTATTATTTCTACGGATAACCATCGAACCAAATTGAGGCGAAAACGTCCCCATATTCATTAGACACTTCCTTTCAGTACACCATAAACGATTTAAATTTAAAGAAAAGCCTCTCCGCCACGCTCAAATCTTCCGTGATGATTTCTGCATTTCCAATAAGCTCCTGATTTAAAGGCACATTCCTATTGTAAGAAGTGGTTGTCCCTTTGGGCAAAGATGCAAAAATCATGTAATTGGCCTCATCGTCAGGAGAGACAGACATGTTTGTTATTTTTCCTGTCAATGTCCCAAACTGCTGATAAGGATAGTTATCAAGCTTGATCAACACTTTCTGGTTCACCGTGACCTTACCCGCATTGTGGGCAGGGATTTTCATGGTGCCTATAAGTTCCGACCTGTTTTCCGGGAAAACAATAAAGGCCGGTTCACCTGGATTGACCTGTTGATTGGCACTCCAGATCTTCTGGAAACTTACGACACCTCCCGTAGAAGAGGACAAAACATAATTGTACTCCCATTCCCTTACCGCACGCTTCAAACTTTGATAAGATTGAACCAGGCTCTTGAGAGCACGTGTTTCATCCTCACGTTTTTTGATTTGCGTACTGCGCAGGGTTTGGTTTCCTAAAGTTAGGGCTTCCTGCATTTGGGAAATAGCGATCGCCATACCATTGACCTGCTCCTGCATTTGAAGATATTCCATCTCCTTAATTTCAAAATCCTTATCGGCGATTATACCGTCCCTATGAAGGATATTATTACGCTTAAAGTCTAGCTGAGCAAGATTCAGTTTGCGCTCCAGCAGCTCCTTTTGTGCAATTTGATTCTGAAGCCTGCTGTTGATTTCCTCCAGAGATCTATGATTTCCATCCATTTGCCCCACATAGGGCTGAAGTTCTTCTAACAGCCAGTACTCCATATAGTTCCTTTCGAATTCTAAAAAGAACACCTCAACCTCCCCCAATACCAGATTGGAAATGGAGTCTATGGGAAAAATGAAACCATTTCCTTTTCCAAAAGGTACTTCCTCTAATTTTTCTTTTAGGTACACGACGTGTTCGAATTTGGCCGTGTTCTTAATCCCAGCCAGCGCTTGTCCGGCTATCACCTGCTCGCCGTTTTCCACAAAAAGTTTTTCGAGCTGCCCTGAAGTGCGGGCAAGCACCCGTTCCGTTGGCTCCCTAGTGGTCACCAGCACCTTTGCCTGGACAAAATCTGGATATTTTATCAGAAAGGACAATAGAATAATAATGGAGGTCCCAATGAATACCAGGGTGATGCCCCACCGGATCAGCCAGGCAGGGGGGGTAGAAATAATCTCTTGGACCTCCTCGGACCGGAGATGAAGGTTATTGTTATAGGTTTGCTGATCTGGCATCTCTAATTCACATTTATTTTTTCCAACTCCAACTGGTTTTTCACCAAATCATAATAAGCTCCTTTGGAATACACCAATTGCTCATGTGTCCCCTGTTCCACTATTTTTCCTTGGTCAATGACGATGATCTGATCCGCATTCCTCACCGTGCTCAATCGGTGCGCAATGACAAATACTGTCTTCCCTTGGATAAAATTATACAAGTTCTCCATGACGACACGCTCATTCCTTGCATCGAGGGCTGATGTCGCCTCATCGAAAAACAAAATTTCTGGATTTTTATAAACTGCACGAGCTATAAACAGCCGCTGTTTTTGTCCGGTGCTGATGCCCGTGCCTTCGTTGCCAATTTTGGTATTGAAGCCAAGCGGCAAGGATTGAATGTAATCGTAAATATTTGCGATTTGAGCTGCTTTTACCAACTGTTCCTGATCGATTCGGTCCTGCCCCACAGCTATATTGGCAGCGATGGTATCGTTGAACACATAACCCTCCTGCATCACAACACCGCAGTGATCCCGCCAGCTTCTGGCGGCAAACATCTTCAGATCATGGTTGCCATACTGGATCTCACCTTTGGAGGGCTCATAAAATTTCAGCAACAACTTCATTAGGGTGGTCTTCCCGCTTCCGCTGGCGCCTACGACAGCCGTTACTTTGTTGGGAGGCACCATCAAACTGACTCCTTCCAGCACAGGCTCATCGGCACCTATATATCTAAAGGATAGATTTTTCACGGTCAGTTCCTTACCAGCAACTACTTTTCGTATATACTGCATTTCCCCACTTTCCTCCTCTTCTTTGTCATGAATCTCGTTCAGCCGCTCCAGACTTATACTTGCATCCTGATAGGCTTGGATAAAACCAACCATCTGGGTGATGGGGCTGTTTAGCTGGCCAATAATGTATTGGAGCGAAAGCATCATACCCAGGGTAAGATTCCCTTCTATCACCAGCACGGCAGAGGTAAAGGTTACTAAAATGTTTTTGAACTCATTGATCACGGAAGAACCTACGGTCTGGGTCTGCTCCAAGGAAAGGGTCTGAATGGAGACATTGAACAGGTTTGCCTGTACAAATTCCCACCCCCAACGTTTTTGCTTTTCCGCATTGTGCATTTTGATCTCCTGCATGCCGTTGATCAGTTCAATCACCGTGCTCTGTTCCTTACTCAACTGGGCAAAGCGCTTATAATCCAGTTCCCTCCTACGCTTCATAAAATACAGAACCCACAGGATATAGATAATGCTCCCTCCCAAAAATATCAGAAATATCGTAAGGCTATAGTAAATGAGTACCGCACCGAACACGAAGAAGTTAAAAAAAGAAAACAGGGTGCTGAGGGCGGTTCCCGTCAGCAAATTCTCTATCCGTCGATGGTCGCCGATTCGCTGCATGATATCCCCGGTCATCCGAGTATCAAAATAGGCAATGGGCAGGTTCATCAGCTTAATAAAAAAATCCGAGACGAGGGAAATATTGATCCGGGTGCTTAAATGGAGCAATATCCAGCCCCGGAAGACTTCCACGCTGGTCCGCCCGAAAAACAGCATCACCTGCGCCAGCAGAACCACATAGATAAACTCAATATCGTGGTTTTGGATGCCTACATCGACTATACTCTGGGTCAGGAAAGGAAAAATAAGCTGTAAGAGGCTGCCCACCAACAACCCAATACAAAGCTGTAGCAAGAGGTTTTTATAGTTGAACAGATACCGGAACAGAAAGCGGAGCGAGCGCTTATCGCTATCTTTCCATTTTAGCTTTTTGAAGTCGGGGGTTAGATCCATCAAAAGAGTGATGCCTTCCTTAGTGTTCTCATCGGCCCCGTTTCCGATCCATCGGCCAATGAAGTCTTCTTTGGAAAAGCTTATCAAGCCATAAGAAGGATCAGAAATATAAACCTTATTTTTTTTAATCCGATAAACTACCACGAAGTGGTTATTATCCCAATGGACAATAAGAGGTAATGGCGCGTTTTTTAATTTATGAAAGTTAAGTTTGGCTCCAATGGTCTTAAAACCAATAGACTCAGCAGCCTCGCTCAACTTCAGCAGGTTACTACCAGACCTGGTGGTTTCCGAAAAATCCCGGATATCCTTTAATGATATCAGTTTACCATAGTATTTGGCGATGATACGCAGGCAGGTGGGGCCGCAGTCCTTAGCGTCAGGTTGTTTATAAAATGGAAAGTTGGTTTTCAAGAAAATTTCATTTTTAACTTATGATTATTAAGAGAGCTTTGTTTTTGGGAATAAGGAAGAGGATTACTTATTCAACAATTCCTAATTATTGGGTTTAACCCTTCTGTATCACCTATAACCACGGATGAATGACTAGGTTACAAACCCATAGGCATCTGATCTTGTTGACAATAGTCTGGAAAATATGGATTCACATTGATCTCATTTTTTCATGCTACATCCCAACAACAAACCTCTTGAGAAATGAGCCCCCGTCAAGCAAACACGGCTGATCCATATTATTCCATACCCACATCTGATTCCAAAGGTGAACACCATATGTCTCGGCTGGGACGAGAATATTCCCATTTCCTGCTATAAGATCATAATCTTCATAACCTATAGGACAGAACACTTCCGGACTGACCGCATATTCGAGCAAAGAGAAATCCATTATTCCATCAACCAGTGGTATCGCACCAATTTCTCGCCAGGAGAGGGCCTCCAACTCCTTAGCTGCGAGGCTATCTTCGACTACACGTAATACTTCCTTCAACATTGGGGAGTTCTTAGGTGCTTTCATCACGCAGTTGCATATTACAGGACTATCCCTTGACCATTCCGTCGCAAAAACATAGTCTTCGGCTGAAACAAACTCTTTCAGACACACGACATCCGCATCAACCCACCATCCTCCGATCGAATGGAGAAGTTTTACCCGGAACCAATCTGCAAAGGTAGCATAGGAGTTATATTTGTCCAGAAATATCAATTCCTGAGGAATTATGGAATTGGCGTCCATAAGAATAACTCCATCCGGCAGCCCTTTAACCTCCCGATAAGTATATAGATAATATTCGGTGTCTTTTTTGAGAAAAGACTCCACACACCATCGTTGAAGTTGCGGCATCTGTTCTGAAATCCATAGTGATTGTACGCTGCTGTTATTCATCATACTTAAATTCTGATATACTTTTATGTGCTTTCTCCGATCGAACCTCTAATAGCCTGCCCTTCTCATTAACCTTAATATTACAGCTCAATTTGTGTCTGTTTTCGCTTTCCTCCTTGTGATTCCAATTATATATTCGGATTTTTGTCTTCCAATCTATGTAACGCGAATTAAGTACTTCGAGTGAGTTTCCAACCAAATAAAACTCTGCCTCTTCAAAGATTATCTTTTGGTAAGGATAGTTTGCCGAATTAGGACAGACAATTCCGTTCTTGAAAATTAGATCCTTACCTACTATATTATACAGCCAGAGATCGACAAACGGGAAACAATGGGCAAATCCGTTAACTTTCCTATCATTATCAAGCCATATTTTATAAAACTCCTTTCCTGTAGAACCTTCGATATATCGATCATATTTCAGATTACTTTTGTCAAGATCTTTTCGAAGGCGTGGGAAATCTTCCTCACAGACTCCCAGATCTACGTCGTCGTCCCAAGGCATTTTGCCTCCGTGCCTTACGTAACCAAGATGAGTACCTCCCTGAAGTATCAACTTTATATTAGACTTTTTAGCGATTTTACTTATTGATTTTAGCAAATGCCGTAGATCAGCCTCATCTTCCTCATTCCAGAGATTAAAGTTGAACACGGCCTCTTCTATCAGGCGATCTCGCCCGGGATTTTTTCTTTTCGAAAAATTCCTAAGATCAAAAAAATCTACTTCCGAAAAAAAAACCGTAGCCTTTTTATCAACAGCTAGTTCCAAAATAGTATCATCTAGTCGCAATCCTACAGATTGGATTTCACTCAAAAGCTTACAAGCACCGATACGCGTCAATGCGTAAATTGAATTTCCCCACTCATATCCTAGCAAGTAGGGTTGAGGATCATACATTTCATGTCTTGTGGGATTTAGGACTTCAATTACATTAAACTTTCCAAGAAGATGTTCACTTTCATAGGGAAAGAATACATCCCAACCACCAGGGATTTCCAGAATACATTCTCTGAACCTCTTAACCTGCTCGTGAGTCAAAGAGATATTATTTTCAACAATAAGACAAAATGGGTCATTTGAAGAAATAAAGGTTTGCCATACCCTCACATGACACCTAAATGTTAAAATTTCTTCATCAGACAGTGGGAAACCAAATAGAATACGGTGTTTATCCCGATCCACTGATAATGCAACTGTGTTATCCTTAAGCGAACGTACGTCAAAATCCTCAAAGCCTGGTATCCTGACCGCAGACTCACCCGAATACTTTAGAAGATAGTTTTTCATACAATTTCAGTTCTAATTCTGTGTTAATTGAGTACCATGGATGTGGATACAATACCGAGTGGAATACTTCTCCTTTTGCTATCAACATTTTCCACAGGATACCAAAATCATCAGGGAAGCTATTTCCTTTAATTGCTTTTAAAATCTTTGTAGGATTTATCATCTGTATGCCGGTGCAGAAAAGCCCAATTTTCCTCGTTTTTGATAGAGCAATAACACGATTGCCATCGGAATGCAAAAAATCACCCTCAAGTTGGGATAAGGGCTTCGTCGGTACCAACATAATGGCAGGGCATCCAAGGTTTACGTATTGGGAATACAAAAACTCAGTATCAATTTTAGTAATCAAATCACAAGTCAACACCAACACAGCTTCGTCTAATGTTTTGATAAAACTGTTAAATATCCACCAACAATTCTCTTTGTTTCGGGTGTTTATAATTGTAGACACGCCGAAGTTAGCGACATAGTCCGCAGTGTGCTCAAAATGACCACCAATTGTAATTACTTTGTTTTCGATATTCGAAATTTGACAGAGTGAGTAGCTGATTAACGGTTGTCCATTTACTTCAACCAATGCTTTGGACGTGTTTGTGGTAAACTTCCCCAATCTAGTTCCTTTTCCACCTGCAAGAAACACAACATACTTGAACATATAAATAATATTGTTAAAAGATTCCTGATGATAATCTCGACACCTGCATTATTTTATCCAGTCGAGAAGAAAGAACGTGCTGTGATGGACAGATCAATTTTAAAGCAACATTATCTGCCATTTCCCTCCTTGAAATGAATGGAAACATCACCATTTTGTTACTTGTAATTTCTCTGAATAAACTTTCTATAGTCGAATCTTTAAAGAATGGCTGTCTCAATATTTCATTAAAAACCGAGTGGTAAAATACAATAAAGGAAGAAGATCTAAATGCTCTGATCCAAAACTTATCTTGGGTTATGGGAATTGCAGTTTCAAAATCATCAATTCCCCCACAAAGTACTTTTGTGCCCAACCTATGTCCTTCAATAATATGACCCATCAGGCACCTCCTTGAATATGCTTCAGTAAACAGATGATCATCATCACAAACGACGATCACGTCCTCGTCCTCATCAACCGCTCGTTGGATGATTTTAGTCAAGGTGCTCCAATAGGCATTTTCGATATTGGTATGCTCGCACAAGTTGGTTACTCGAACGTTGAATTCTCTTCTTCCTCTAAACCGTGAAAGAATGCCCGACAGTCCTTTTCCGTTACGGTTAGAATTGATAATATAGGTGGTGACCGCCATATTATCTAGATCGCCAAGTGCAAGGGGTCCAATTAACGTCATCATCTTTCTCTTATAAAAGGAAATAACTTGTTTCGCCCCATCCACCAACATACAGGAGTCCCTAAATAGACTCTCTATCGCATCCCTTTTATTGTTATCGGCGGTAACGTCCGAGTACCCAAAATCCTTCTGGACTGAAATGAATGGGTGAATAAAATATATTTGGTCACTAAGTGAGGATATCTTATAGTCTGCCGCATCATTTAGATGAAAATCAGCACCAAGGATTTTCCTATAGAATTTTTTAAATATTATCGTAAACTGTAGCCCGGAAAACTTTTCAACCCAATGCAAATTTCTTCCCATAGGAATACAGGTTGTAAACCAACTTACTCCGCCGAGAAGCACATCGGCCTGAAACTGTACAGCATCTGCAATCACCTTTTGCAGGTTGATAGCCAAATAATGGGACGTAAATGTGTGGTCATCCTCACAAACAACAACATAATCCAAATCTTTTTCACTGGCTCTTCCCACAATCTCGCAGAGAGTTTTCCAAAGCCCAACGGCACCTACTTGATGTTCGATCGCCGGAACTATGGTCAAACAGAACTCTTTATTACCACTAAACTCTGAAACTATACTTGATCTTCGGTCTACCCGCTTTACCATATTAATTGCAAATACATTAGTTTTATCCATATCTTTTTGTCGTTGCATTTTCACACAAGATCTAGTTTGTTCTAAAGGCTATGTTATTGCTATTTCCGCTACTTGTAAAAGTGGCAGGGGAGGATACAAATAGATTTATTAAAAGGTATGATGGGGTATGAAGTATACAAGTGGATAGAGCCAACCGATTTTTAGGCTGGTCTCAAATCGTTGAGTTCAACAATGCCAATAATTGGATTCGACTCTTCTTTCGACCCACTTTCATACTCTTCCTTTTTAATATAATAAAACTTTTTATTTATTAAATCTAAAGGTCTAAGAACTACTGGTACATTATTTTGATCCAGAACACCGCCACTTAAGTTATATCCTTTAGTTGTAATCCTATCGTATATATACAACATTCTTTCATTGTCTTGACTGTATTCACAAACTATATATGGGAAAGAACTAGTAACATTCAGCATTAAAGGTGTTATATAGCCATCCGATCCTAGCTTTGGCAATTGTTCAAAAACAATTCGCATATATGGCACCAACTTAACCCCATTTAAATGGTGTAAAGTATCAGGGAAAATAGATTTGTCTGACAAAACAGGTTTATAAAAGTAGTCGCCAGAAACATCAGTCGATATATAATACTTGTAATTATATCCCATAGATCTATTTTCATCTATAGTCACCTTTCGGATGACTGAACTATCGGTAACACCTAAATCCAAACCTAATTTATACAAATTTGTATTAATAATAAATCCGTGCTCAGTATCATCAACAGTTTCATCAGAAATAATTAATAAATTATTATTCACAAAATTGATATATGGAAGAAGCATTGAATATTTTTTTTCCTTTAGAAGTTTATGATCTGTAGAAAAAACAATTAGCTTATTAACTGACGAGATATAGAACAAATTTCTATTAAAATCAACAGCAATAGAATTTACAATTCCGTATTCACCTGGCCCTCCTCCCTGTCCTCCTAACTTTGAAACAAAATCGCCATTGTTTTTAAAAACCAATATCTGACGGCCATCATTTATATATAGTTTATTGTCTAATAATTTCACATCTTTAATTTCTCCCAAAAGAGCATGTTCATTTGTTTCCAGTTGAATCTCATTAATCGAATTAGACAAATCAAGGAGGTAAAGCGCCGAATCAATCCTATCGGGAATTATTATAGTTGATAATTCTTCAGAAGATGAAATGGATGAACAAGAACTTATCAATATATTTAAAATATATAAATATCTAAAAAGTTTTAAATTTGGTCTATAAATCATATTTATTTCTTTTATAGGTTAAGTGGAACATCCCAATGGGTGCTCCACTTTGTAAATTATTATAGCTTCTCACATCGTATCACCCAGGTACACTCTACCATTGCATCAGCTGGCCAAGAACAATCTGAAATATATACAGACTGCCAAGGACCATTCGGCGAACACATACATTTATGCCAACCATTGTTATCACAATTAGAGGATCCTCCAAAAACCTGCTTCAACTGATCCCGTGTCAGGATCTCCCCGACATCTTTCAAATTTAATCTGAGCTTTTTCATCTTTACTTTTTTACCACAGAACCCTACTTCTAATTTTGATAAAGGTTCCTTAAATTTGTAATTCCTTTAAATTTTAGCCTGCTTTGGTGGGCCAGCCCCTGTCGCAACTGCTTCATGGAAGTAGTTGCGGCTATTTTTTGCCAGTTTCGCTTTGTCTTAAGGTGTCCTCCTTTTCGTTCTTTTAAGTTCGTAAAAAGTACTTCAAATCCTCAACTGAATACATGTCCGCTAATTGATATCCATTCACGAAAAACGTGGGAGTTGAGAAAACCTCGGTTCTTTCGCACCAGGTTCGCATAGCTGTCAGCTTTTCCCCTTGGGCTTGTAGCTCTCCGTTCATCGGGTATTTCATCGCAAAGGCTTCATAATCTTTACCTGGGGGAAGATACCAATCGTCCAAGGCTTTTTTGAGCAATACGGCGTCGCCCTTTTCTGCCACCGCCAACAGATGCCTCACCGGAAGAGCACTCAAATCCCGCTCATCGTCGGAAGCGGTGAACATGATCCGTACTTGTACATCAGGATTACGGTAAAGAATTTCCTCAATAGCCGGATGGGCTTTTGCACAGGGTCCGCAATAAGGGTTACATACCTTGATGATCCGGTGCCTGGCGTCGGGATTACCAAGAGTGATGCCCAAACCCTCGGTCGGCAAAGTGATAGCTTTTTGCTTTTTGAGAAGTGCTTCAAAAATATGGGGGTTATGTTTCAGTCGGGCCAGCTCCCTTCGATGGCTTTCTCCCTCTTTCCCCTTCTTAAAGGTCGGTACAATCAGCAATCCGGCAAGAAAAGGAACAGCAAAACAGCCCAAAAAGGTAAGCACTGCCGAAATCGACAGGTCGATTGGTGTACCGAAGAAGAGCTGTCCATATGCCAATACCAGCGCTGCTTGAGCCAGCAGGATACTCTGTATCCACAAGCACAGCTTGCACCATTGTTTGGCGATGCGCCATTGGTAATAAAGTGAAAATACCACGTACCCAACTGCGATTAGACTGAGCAGGGAAAGGAAGGAAAACAACATGGGATTCGTAATACCACCTGTCAACAATATCAGTAAAGATCCCGTAAAGTAACTTAATCCGATCAAGCTCCAACTTACCCCGAATATACTCGAGGCCTGAGAACGCAGGATAGCGTCGCAATTGACTTTCCGGCCACCCGAACAAACCTGACGAAGAAGTGGGTTGTGCCGGTCCACCTCATACCAGAGGAGCAAGGCTGCAACGGCGGTGCCACAAAGAGCAAGAAGGGTATATAACCCAGGGATCACGGCCGCCGACCCCTCTTGTATTAAGGCTGTAGCCACAGCAAGAAGGGTCAGGGTAGGGAGCGCCGCAAGAGCTGCGATCGTATCCTTATATCTATTGTTTTCGGCAGCACGGGCAGAAGAGTAATCCGCTTGTCCAGCACCCAGTTCAGCTTCACCAATCAGGATAATGCCGTCGAATTCGTGACTAAACGTTTGCTTACTTGTGGTAAGCCACCGTTGCTGTCCGGGAGTGTCTCCACCTGCCGGAGGCAGGTAAACTACCGCGTCGTCATCAAACCGTTTGACCACAGCGAGGGATAAGCCTTCCCCAGATTTCAGCCGTGCGATAAAAGGTGTTTCCAATTGGTCAATTTTTTCTGCGGAAATCTTAGCCACTACATTTTCGACTCCAAGACCGGCTAGCACATCGCTAACGGAAAGTAGGGTTCCGGTATCGGGGTGTTCCCGTACCACAGTAGCCAATACTGTTTTAGTCACGGATAATCCAAGCAACTGCAGGTAGGCATACACCGCTTGGGTGTCGCTATCCACCGGAAATATTAAATCCTTAAAAAAAGATCTCATAGATAAAAGATGATAAACTTTATGAATTAGATAACATCGAACATTTCCATCAAGTTGATGTATTATATCAAAACAAAAAACTGCTTTGGTTCTAACTTTCAGTAGTTTTCTTTTATTTTTAAGAACCGTGTACGGTCTTGCTATCATGTGAAGAGAAACCTACGAGAAAAATAGCTTTTCCCACCGTTCTGACTTAGGATAGGAGCTGATAAAGGAAAAGGTTGAAATCAATTAAATCATTATTGGTCATGGTAAGATTTGAAGGCTTAGGGATAGAAGTGGAAATCCTTTTGGGGATGGACATAGCCATGGAAAAGATTGAAACGAAAAGCCCGCCCGAAGGGAAGCCCCTGCAAAAAGTAAATCAGTATTGATTTTTTGAAAAGATCTAATTGCTCCCAATCAACCAAATCATCAATTTCTTGTGGCCGCATTTTTTGTACCTACTAAATGGCTATATTTTCTTGTAAGTAACCGAACATCAAACCAATAGTAAGAAGAGCTTTCAAACTAAGAGACAACACCATTTTTCATTGTCCTCTACAATCATTTAGATAATTCTTAAATTTTCAAGATCATTGAGTTGGGGCTTGTTCTCTAGGGGTAGTCTTCCGGAAACAGGCGTGCAAAAATATTGACGAGCAAAGATATATTATACACCGGTTTAACCAAAAAACTGCGATTGGGAGGAGTTTAGGGAAATTAAAAAGTGTCCTTTCGAAAAAAAAGCAATAACCTATCTTCATAGCAAACAAAATGGATTGACCTTACGGATAGAAATTTCCTATACTTAAAAAATGAAAAAATATGTCCCACTTACAACTCCTTGTTTTAGCAGTTCAGTTTTTGAACGAGCTGATAAAACTATGGAGAGAACTAGACCGAGGATAAGTTTCCAAGCTTTACAGGTCTAGATCTCTCCGAGACTAGTTTGACTCCCTGCAGTCCTAGACAGAAGGCCACATGAGCAGGGCGTGTGGCCATGGTTGACCCTCCTGCTGGAACAGGAGGGTTCTTTATTAATATAAAGGTATGAAAATGAATAATAATTCCTAAAGGCTAAAAATCAACAGACTGCAAAGTTAAATCCTGACGAGGTCACACTCAAAATGTCTCAATGAAGATTAGTTTTAAATAAAGCCATGTCCAGCTCTGAGCCAGCATGCTCTTGTTCAAAATATTCCGAAGTATAGCCTAACATATGGCCTAAAGCTTTAAACTTTTCTCCTCAAAATAAAATCCTAGTTTTAAAAACCGAAAATTTCAACACCAATCATGTCTGAAGACCAGAAAAAACTATTAGAAGGCCAACTTTGGGGGATTGCCAACTTGCTGAGGGGCAAAATCAGTGCGGATGATTACAGGGATATATCCTAGGCTTTATTTTTTACAAATACCTTTCCGAAAAACAATATCTATATGCGAATGAACTGTTGATAGGGGAGGAAGGCACCGATTACAAGGAGGTTACCGACAAAGAAATCCTGGAGGCCATAAAGGAGGAATCGCTCTTAAAACCGGGGTACTTTTTTGGAGCCGTCGCAGCTGTTTTCAGTTTTAGCAGCCAAAGGAAATGCGGATACTGAAAGCGACAGCAATTACATCCTGGAAGATCTCCAATCGGCGCTGAACCATATCGAACAAGTACCATGGGCACGGAATCGGAGGAAGATTTCAATGCCCTCTTTGAGGATCTGGACCTGAATTCCACCAAAATCGGCCGAACGGTGGGAGCCAGAAATGAAATCATCGTAAAGATCCTGGTGAATCTGGATAAGATTGATTTTAAGATTCCGATGTGCTGGGAGATGCTTATGAATACCTGATTGCCACGTTTGCCTCAGGAGCGTCGGGAGGGAGATGACAATATTGTCTTTATCGATGCCAGCGGGGAAGGTAACTATACCAAAGAAGGCAACCAGAATGTGCTGAGGGATGAGGATGTAGAAAGTATTGTGAACACTTACCGCAACAGGGAAACCATTGACAAGTACAGTTATGTCGCCACCTTGGAGGAGATTGTGGAGAATGACCATAACCTCAATATTCCAAGGTATGTCGATACTTTTGAAGAGGAAGAGGCTATTGATCTGGAAGTTGTTTCTTCGGAATTAAAAGACCTAGAAATCGAACTGGACAGCACCAATCATACCATTGCTGATTTTTGTAAGGAATTAAATATTTCCACACCTTTTTAAGCTATGGCAGAAAAAAAATTAATTCCGGAGATACGGTTTCAAAGCTTTGAGGGCGAATGGGTGGAGAAAAGACTTGAAGAATATTTCTTCTTAATCTCTGGTCAACATTTAAATCCCGATGAATATGAAAATGCAAAAATGATGAGACTATTCCATATTTACTAGGCCTTCCGATTTTACTAACTCCAAAGAAACATTAACAAAATGGACATCGAAGGAAGGGAAAGTAGCAATTAACCATGATGTTTTAATAACCGTAAAAGGAAGTGGGGTTGGTACATTTTTTTACCTCGAATTGGAAAAAGTTGCTATCGGTCGGCAATTAATGGAACTTAGATAAAAAATGGTTCTTCAGAATTTTTACTTCATAAACTTCAGGGATATAAAAATTATTACGATGGTTTGGCAAGTGGTAATATGATCCCTGGTTTATCGCGTGCTGATATTCTTAAAACCAAAGCCTTTTTCCCCCTCTTTTAGAACAACAAAAAATCGCCTCCTTCCTCACCTCTGTAGACCAGCGCATCCAACTGCTCCAAAAAAAGAAAGCCAAACTGGAGGAATATAAAAAACGAGTGATGCAAAAACTGTTCCGCCAGGAAATTCGGTTTAGGGATGAAAATGGGAATGATTTTCCAGACCGGGAAGAGAAGAAGCTGGGAGAGATTGGAGATATTAAACGAGGTGCTTCCCCAAGCCCAATATCAGATCCAGTTTGGTTTAGTGAAAAATCAGTTATTGGATGGGTAAGAATTTCTGATGTTACAAAAGCAGGTAAATTACTCAAACAAACCGATCAATATTTATCCAAAGAAGGAATAAAAAAAACCGTCTGGTTCATCGTAATAATATAATTATGAGCATATGTGCTACAATTGGTAAGCCTGTTTACACAGGGTTTGATGTTTGTATCCATGATGGTTTTGTGGTTTTTGAAAATCTCAAAGGTAGCAAAGAATATTTATTTTATTTTTTGCAATTCATTGAAAAACGGTGGTACAAATATGGCCAGTCTGGAATTCAGCTTAATTTAAATTCAGATATTGTGTCGAATGAAAAAATTAATCTTCCATCTATCCCTGAACAAAAAAAAATAGGCTCCTTCCTTTCCAGCCTGGATCAAGAAATCGAACATGCAGGACAACAGATTGAAAAAATGCAGGACTGGAAGAAGGCGCTGCTGCAGAAGTTGTTAATTTAACATGAAAGAATGGGTGGACTCTTTGAAATGCTTTAAAAAAAGGCGTATATTTGTAACAACAGAACCTGGGATGCATACCATAAGAACTGCGCTCAGGTCATTTTTTTATTTCGATGGCAGCCAAAACACCCTATTCCGTAGAAGACCAGATTGCACTGCTCCAAAGAAGGGGAATGTTATTTCAAAATATTCCGGAAGCTATCCACTTTCTCCAAAACATCAGCTATTATCGCTTAAAAGGCTATTGGTGGGACATGCAGTCCAATAAAGTAACCCATAAGTTTCAGCCCAACAGTTATTTTGAAGTAGTGATCGACCGCTACAACTTTGACCGGCATTTACGTCTTATTCTTTTTGACGCTATCGAACGTATTGAAATTGCGTTGCGAACCCAAATGATCTACCATCTATCTTTGAATCATGGCCCTCTTTGGTATCAGGAAAGTAGTCTTTTTCCCAACACAGTATTGCATGCAAATAATCTCACCCATCTGATGAGGGAGTTTTCCTACAGCCAGGAGATTTTTATTTTAGACCATAAAAACCGCAACCCAAACGAGGACCCAGAGGCTTGGAAAATTATGGAGATAGCTTCTTTAGGCACTTTATCCAAATTTTATAAAACCCTTAAGCATAACCTTCCGGCTAAATCCGCAATTGCTAAGGGAATGGGTTTGAACCTTCACAAGGAATTGTCCAGTTGGTTAGAGGCAATGGTCTACATCAGAAATATTATTGCCCATCATTCCCGCCTTTGGAGCAGGGATATGGTTAAACGCCCAATATTATCCATAAAAAATCCCTCCGGGCCATGGCTAAATAATACCTTAAAAGACGCTCAGATGAAAAAGGCTTTCCTGATCATTTCCTGCATGGTATTTCTTTGTAATAAAGTTACTCCAAACCACCAAGTAGCGGCTAAAATTAAAGAACTGATAAATTCCAACCCTCAGATTCCCGTATACAAACTGGGCTTTTTCAATCAATGGGAGCTTCACGACCTGTGGCAATAACAAAGGTTTTACGATTGTCTATTGTTGGGCAAAGAAGTAAGAAGCAAAGTGCAATTTTAGCACATTAAGGATGCTATTTCCTGCAGTTCAATATTGGAATGAAAAGAAAGATCAGTAGTCGCAAATTTTGAGACGACCCCAAACAATGTATTTTTGAGCAAACATTGTTTATCTTAAAAGCGTTGATTTTTAATTGGTAAAATTATGACCACCCAACCTGAATAGATACTGGAAAACAATCTTGTGGATCAGCTTGAAAAACTGGGCTACAAACGGGTGGCCATCGCAGATGAAAAAGCCATACTGGCCAATCTGCAGACGCAGTTGGGCAAGCATAATAAGGTCAATATAAGTGACAATGAGTTTAAGCAGATCCTAAACTTTATCAATAAAGGAAATATATTTGAACGGGCCAGGGTCTTGCGGGACCGTGTGCCGTACCTTGATGATCAGAGCGAATTTAAAACCATTGAGCTGATCAACCAGATCCATTGGTGCCAGAACGAGTTTCAGGTCACCCAGCAGATTTCCATGGAAGGGCAGTACAAAAACCGCTATGACGTCACCATCCTGATCAACGGCCTGCCGATGAATTGGCTATTTATATACAAAAGAACCATCCGGAACTGAAAGGGTTCAACCGTAGGGGTCTCTATAGGATGAAGCAATTCTATGAAATCTATTCCGGACGGCCATTTATGTCATCAGTGATGACACAATTACAAATCCCTGGTGCAGAGCGAGACACAAGTACTCCATCTGAGGTGGAAAAACTGAAAATGGAGGATATACGGAAAAGTATCCTTGTGAAAGTAAGTTTGGACCCATCATCTAACCCTGATCTCCGAAACCGGATCGGACGAAGAGAGGGAATTTTACCTTAGGCTCTGTATCCGGGAAACCATAATGTAAGGGAACTGGAAAGACAAATAAGCAGCAGCGTTTTCGAAAGGGCTATGTTGGGCAATGCAAACCTTTCCCCTGCGTTGAGAGAAATCCATCCCGATATCAGCAACAGCCTAAAGGACAGCTATGTCTTAGAGTTTTTGAATTTACCTGAACCACATTCTGAAGGGGATCTGCAGAAAGGACTTCTCCAACAAATGAAAACATTCATTCTGGAATTGGGAAAGGATTTTCTGTTTGTAGGAGAGCAATATAAGGTTCAGGTAGGAACCAGTGACTTTTACATCGATCCATTTTTTTTCATAGAGGACTTCAGTGTCTGATAGCCTTCGAGCTCAAGACCAAAAAATTCAAACCGGAACACCTGGGCCAGCTCAATTTCTATCTCGAAGCATTGGACAGGGACATCAAAAAAGAAAATGAAAATCCAAGTTTCGGTGTCTTATTATGTAAGGGAAAAGAAAGTGAGGTGGTAGAATATGCATTAAGCCGCAGTCTTTCCCCTACGATGGTTTCGGAGTATAAAACCCCACTTCCGAACAAAAAATTATTGCAGAAGAAGCTGCATGAGTTGTTTGAGAATGGGTGAGATAGGAAAACAGGAGCTTCCACAGCTATCATTTTAAAAGCTTGATCATAGTTTCTTCTTTCTCTTTTATCCAGTCTAAAGTTCTATTCCTCCCAAATTATACTGAGAACGGTGTCGTACTTTGAGGTTACAATACAATATTCATAGAAGTTAAAATCATTATCATTTTCATGATATTTTAGCTCAAACCATGTGGATTTCCATATGCGTTGCTTGCTTTCCTTCTTGTTGTATATTTTCCCTTTGGTAAAAAATTCGGCCGCTACGGAATCGGAAGGAGGATTTAAACTTGTACAGTCTTTAATAAAATGATCATATCGATCTGGACGCATCCAATATTTCACCCTATTAGCATAACTATAAACTAAACAAATGGGATGGTTCCCAAATTTAAAATATCTGTAAGCTACTGATGTAATACTGCTTTTGAAATAATCTGCCAGATATCTTAGAAGCTCAGGTCCAAATTCATACCCATCGGAAATTTCTTTAAATCGTTTCTCAGGCATTATTAGTTCTGATGCAAATTCGTTAGCCTCGGTCTCTTGGTTGCCCGCTTTAAAATATTCTAACGTAGCATCAGTGTCATTATGCACTAAAAAATGCTCTCTGTGCATACATAAGTGCCCTACTTCATGCCCAATTGTGAAACGCTTTTTTCCAGGATAATCTATGTTGGAGTTAATAGTAATGATGGTTTTGCGGCCACCAAAAACAATCCTTCCATCTGCGTAAGACATAGGTTTTTCTATAATAGTGGCTCCCAAACCTGCCGCTATTAATTCTAAAGGTATATCGGATAAATCCGAAAACCCATTTTCATTCATGAATTTTCTAGCTTCAACCTGACCTGGAGATCTCATTGGGAATCTTCAATATCTTCTAAATCCTCCAAAAGCTTAGCCAAGTCCGTATCAACTAAAACGTCCCTTAGCTCTTCATCTGACCATTTATCAAGGTTTCTAAATTGAAATGAGGCCTTTCGTTCAGAAATAGCATTTTTGAGAATATCTCCGGCAAGGGACATATTTCTTTCAAACGATTCTTTCAGTTTGTCTCTAACCTTGTTTAGAAGATGTAAGTCTTTATTTTCTTGAACTTTAGCGTTATATAAAAAAAATGTCTTCTTAAACTCATTTCTACCAGTACTCCGAAGCTTGTTAACGTCTATATCTAACTCAGACAAAAAGGCTTTCGCTGTATCAAAATTTTCTGACACTGAATTCGACGAAAGCTCTTCAAAGTAACCAAAGATTGAATTTTTAGATTTATTTTTCATCGTTAGATAGTTTTCGCCTTAACCTTTTTAATTTCAATTCTAGCCTCCTCCAAGCATTGTGGTAATCAGAATCGCTGATGCCTAGGTCTTCTTTTATAGCTTGTGGTTTTATTATTCCATCTGCCATACATTCGAAAATCAATAGTTCTTCATCAGTAGCCCCTTCTTCTTCAAGAAACCGAAAAGCTTCCTTATATAGTTCTTCATGGGAGACCGACTCTTCATGACTTAAACAAAAAGAGCTTTCTGTTAATGAAGATTGAAGATCAACCGTGGAATTTCCTTTGTTAAAGAAATTACTTAGATGACTGTCTATGACGCTAATTATAAAATCTTTTAGCGTTGGATATCGATTAATGTTCCAGTTTCTTGTTTCCTCAATTAAAATAAGAGAAAGAACCTCACTGATGCATTGTTTAGCCCTGCCGGTTAGATCTTCCTTTTTAGATTTGACCCCATATCTATAAATAAAACGGTGTATGGTATGGGCTAATAAGATCGTCCAAAGCTCTTCCCAATCTGCCTGTTGGGTAGCAGCATGCAAATCTTCCTTTGATACTATGTTCTTGGCTATTTTAACTCTTTCACTCATAGATGCTGAAAATTTGAAAAAAAATACGGATGGAATGGTAAATAATTCCTTGTCGCTAGCATATATATGTGAGGACAACAAATAAAAATAATGAAAAACCTGGAATTAGGCAAATCATGCGGCCACAATGATCGGAAAAGCACATTTCCAGACCAGTTCCAAGTTCAGATCCTAATATCGGCCAACGGACAAGAGATACCGAAACCACGAGAATCATAGCGGAAAAAAGGAGCGGATACCGTTTACAGGAGTGAAAAAGGAGAAATAGAGAATGGAAAAGGAAAGATTAAAATATTGCATAGAACGGTTCGATCATTACTATGACACCGTCAATAATAAGAGCTCGGTGTTTTTAGGACTTAGTACCTTTATAGTTGGTGGCCTTGTGGCGGCTTATCCCTCCCTTATCGGTTTTATAAAATGTACGCTCCTAATCCATTCCCTAATGGTTGCCTTAATAGGTATAGGGATAGCTATAATGATCATAGTGGTTTTGGCCTCAACGCCGTTCCAGGGAAATGATTCAGAATCCCTTCACTATTTCCGGTCTATTTCTCAGATGACTAAAGATCGATTCTATAATAGCTCAGCTTTTTGTTCTGAAGAAGACGAATTAGCAGACCTACGCTCGCAAGTCCAACATCTATCACGTGGCTTGACATCAAAATTCAATAAGCTGGAGTGGGCTGGAAGATTATTTACAATTCAGTTCTCTCTCTTTATACCATTAACCATACTTATTATTTACAACTTAAAATAAAACACTATGAAAATTTATGACGACTACTTAAAAGCAATTAGGCAAACCATAGCCTCCGATCCCAGAGCAAACAGAATGTATGAGACCTATTCAGAGAGAGAATTCCGGAAAGGTTTTGACTTCAAGATGCTTAATCAGCAAGTTCCAGAGAAGAGACTTCTTCCGAGCCTTGCTGACTTTGCCCAGGAGTTAGGGTTAACTCCAAATTTTGATCAAGTATTAGGCCTTCACCCTGATTTCTCCCATCTTAAGCATTCTGAGGGTCTGGAAGATCATTATATAGTTTCAATGTTCGTAGATATCAAAGGCTCGACCAACCTTTTTAAAAAATACGAGCCGCAGACAGTTTGGGGAATTACAAATACTATCCAGAGAGCGGCAATTCATACCTGCTTAATATTTGGAGGCTATGTCCATCGCTTGCAGGGAGATGGATTATTTGTCTATTTCGGAGGAAAAAATATAAGCATCAATATTGCGGTAAATAAAGCCCTCCAATTCTCTAGTGTATTTACCTACTTTGTTAAAGAAGATCTTAAAAAATTGTTCGATGAACAGGGAATCGATAAAATTTTCACAAGAATTGGAATTGATCTGGGGTACGATAGAGACGTGGTCTGGGGGATGGCGGGTATAGGGGAAATCAGCGAAGTAACTACGTGTAGCCTTCACACTAGTCTTGCAAGTAAAATGCAAGGATCTGCCTCAAGTAACGGAATAGTAATTGGCGATAATATAAAAGCAGAAAGTATTAAGCTAACGGAGTATTATTCTCCAGTTTGTGCCAGAACTGCCAATGAAAATGATCGTTACATTTTTAGAATTCCAGAAAAGAGCTTTTTTTACACACAATATGATTTTGCTTGGGAGAAATTTCTAAAACGGCAGGATTTTATAGCAACAGATTTGCAAGGAAATTTGCAATTGAAAAGCAAAACGGTTGTGACACCTAACCGAAATACCGCCAATCTTGCTCCGATAGCATTAAAAAGTAAACCATACTACAGCTTTTAAATGATGGGAAGAAGTAAATTTGCTCAGGACTTTAAAGAGGTAGAGGATCGATTCCCAAAACTTTCGTATTTCTGGAGTTCTAAATTGAAGTATTGGGTGATCTCTGGAGAACTCGATATTTGTGACGTTAAAGGCGATTATTGGAACACCTTTAACATCACAATAGGAATACCGCATAGCTACCCTAATTGTATTCCTTGTGTATTTGAAAATAGCACATTAATACCAAGAGATATAGATTGGCACATCTCGCAGGAAGGTGCATGCTGCGTTGATATCGAGCATAACTTAATCGCAATGTCCAAACGAGGCATTAATATTTATTTATTTATCAATGAAAAAGTTTATCCTTATTTTGCTAACCAAATTTTCAAGATGGAGGAAAAGAATTATGCAGGTGAAGAATATGCACATCATTTAGACGGGGTAATACAATATTACATTGAGGATCATAACCTTACCGACATAGACACCGTCATACTGATGCTGGAAGCAATTGTTGCAAATTCTAACATTGGCAGAAATAAAAAATGTCCTTGTAAAAGCGATAAAAAAGTTAAAGACTGTCATTTGGATAGTATTGAGACTATAAAATCTTTGGGAAAAGAGAGAGTTCAAAAAGATTTTGAGGAAATCAATAAATTTCGAAATCTATTTAGATGATATCCACGATTCATAATCATCATCTGACAGATGTGCCTTCAGCCATTCGTCCATTCCTATGTCATTTCTTTCCATTACAAGCCTGGTAAACGGAAGGGCTGTCTTACAACCTTCAAAACCTTTTTCCTCCATCACCTTCCTGATATTGGAGGGCAATCCTTCAAGCCAGTCCAAAAAATCCTCATAGGTGGGGTTGTATTCTTCGCTATTGGTCTTTGAGTGATATACGAACGTGGCATTGCCTATTCTGAACATTCTCTCATGCCAAAGCCTCTCTTCGCCTGTACGCGCATCAAGGAACTTTGATTGCGACTTGTTGCATTGAGGAGTTTCCTTATGAAAACGAACTTGTGGAGCAGTTTGCCGGAAAACCTGTAAAACTGTTGAATATCGCTATTGATACTAAAGAGGATCGCTGGAGGAGTATGATCAATAGGTACGGGTTAAAAAGTGACAATGTACTGGCTCAAGGCAATTGGGAAGACAAGCTCAGCAAAGACTTTGATATCAATGGATTGCCCCATAGTGTTTTGATCGATTGGAACGGAAACATTGTCCAAAACAAATGTCCCCGCGCAAGTGAAAATATCGGCGAGCTTATCGCCAAGTTGTTGGAAGAAATGGACAGTAACTAGCAAAAGATCCCTGCTTCTTAAAAACAACAGGAATGAATTTCTGAAATTTATTTAATCAAATTCATCTTCTTCATAAGGAAGGTGGCATTTTTGTTTTTGGCGATTCCGTTTTTTATTTTGTAATCAAAGGACAGCTGATCATTTTTCAACTCGCTTTCAAAGCAATAGTTCTTTATCGACTCCGGATATTTATTTTCAAGCTTTCCCATTTCAAGGTCATGCGTGGCAATTATACAAAGGCAGTCAAAATTTGAAAACTCTTCAACTAAACCGACAGATCCAGAAAGTTTGTCAGCGGAGTTGGTTCCCTTTAAAACCTCATCCAAAAGGATAAACATTTTCTGTCCGGCCCGAAGTTCTCCCATGATTTGTGAAAGCCGCGTTAACTCCGTATAAAAGTAGGAGGAATCCTCATCCAAGGAATCTGTCATCCGCATACATGTATGTATACGTGCCACACAACATTCTAAATTACTCGCAAAAACAGGGGCGCCCGCATAGGCAAGAACAAGGTTAACTCCAATACTTCGTAGGAATGTACTTTTACCTGACATATTTGCACCGGTGAGAATCACAGTTTTAGCTTGTGGATCAAAACTGTTGGTTATACAATTTCTTGTATTCATCAAAGGATGTCCCAATCCTTCCGCACGGAAAACCATATCTTCAGCGAATCTTGGATAGCTGTATTGCGGATAACTATAAGCTAAATTCCCAAAAGAGTTAAGTTCATCGAAAGCATAAATACATTCCAACCACTTGGAAACCTTTTTTTTGTTTCTTCTTCCCCATTTTTCAATTGCAGCAGCGATATGAAGATCAGGTAAGAAAAAGCCTCTTACTACAAAGTTGTTGGCCCTATTATAGCCGAGAATTGATTCGAGTCGGGAAAATTCTTGATAAGCAGAGTTGCAATCCTTCTTGATTGCATCTAAATAATCATCTTCGAAAGACTCTTCAAAAATCATTTTAAACAACTGCAAATATTTTTGCAGGAACAAAAACTTATTATTTACCTCAGGAGGAATTAGTCTCCCTTTTTTTTCCAGTATCGAAATATAAGTGAGATTGATGTAAATTCCGGTGATCTTGACCACCAATCCGGTCATCCTGACCACCCTTGTCTTTAGGGTTTTCAGTTACCGTTTTAATGGCTGTTAAAGTTATCGTTTTTTTCTCATTGATTCTCCTTTCAGCTC